>Ga0210407_10000029_pt1 | contig 217532 bp, 183 predicted proteins | sample IncBWC27MmetaG_FD_150860 | JGI IMG/M metagenome (GOLD analysis project Ga0210407, IMG submission 150860) | Forest soil microbial communities from Barre Woods Harvard Forest LTER site, Petersham, Massachusetts, United States - Inc-BW-C-27-M | ecosystem: Environmental > Terrestrial > Soil >... | reverse complement strand
CGCCCACGGCGGATCCTCCCGTTTGCAAAATTACCGATTACGGTAAATTCCAATACCAGCAGAACAAGAAAGCCCACGAGCAGCGCAAGAGCAGCCGTGGTTCGCAGCTCAAGGAAGTGAAGTTTCGTCCCGCAACCGCGGAGCACGATTTTCAGGTTCGCAAGAACCAGATCATCCGGTTCCTCGGCGAAGGGCACAAAGTTCGCGCCATGATTTTTCATCGCGGCCGCGAAATGGCGCACCAGGAAGTGGGCCGCGCCAAGATGACGCGCCTTCTGGGTGAAATCGGCGAGCACTGCCAGATTGAAACGATGCCGCGCATGGAAGGAAACGTTCTCGTTGCACTCCTGGCGCCTAAGAAGGGTGCCGGCGTCGCTCCGCGCAGTAGCGCCCAGGCGCAATCGAACGCTTAGCTGAAATTCGGACCTGGTTTCTTACAGGCAGCCTTACCGCCGAAATTTATCAACGAACTGGCTGATCCATCTCAGCCCGCAACAACGCACGGAGAGGATTCAAAGCAATGCCACGCAATTCCACGAAGCCGAAGTTGAAGCTCAAGACCCACCGCGGCGCGAAGAAGCGCTTCAAGATCACCGCGACCGGCAAGATCCTGCGCATGCATTCTGGCAAGCGCCACCTGCTGGGCACCAAAGCTCCGAAGCGCATGCGCAAGCTCAAGAAGTTGACCCAGGTCAGCAAGGCCGACTTGGCCAAGACCAGGCAAATGCTTCCGTACGGCATTTGAGCCATTGATTTTGTAGGGGTGGGGCTTTGGCCCCACCAATACAAGAACTGCGGAACTCCGGTTTCGCAATAGCGTGCCAGGCAGTGCTACACGGGTGCCTGTCGGCCGTTCCGCTCTCTTCGGAGAGCGTGTAGGCGCTGGGCTTTAGCCCGGCCATGTAGCGGCCACCTTCACGTGGCCAAGCCGCAAGGCAACTACAAAACACCTCGGAAACAAACCCGTTGCGAGCGGCGCATCTCCGCGTCTCTCCGCAACCCGTTTCGTTTCCCTGAAAACTAAAGGAGCAAACCCATGCCACGCGTAAAACGCGGCACAAAACGCCGGGCCCGGCGTAAGAAGTACCTCAAGCGGACCAAGGGCTTTTTCCTCACCAAGAGCAAGCTGTACCAGTCCGCGCAGGAAGCGGCCAATCGCGCGGATCGTTATGCCTTCCGCGATCGCCGCGTAAAGAAGCGCCAGTATCGCCGCTTGTGGATTCAGCGCATCGGCGCCGCTGCTCGCCTGAACGGCATCACCTATGGCCAGTTGATCCATGGCTTGAAGGCCGCGGGAATTTCCCTCGACCGCAAAGTCCTGGCGGACATGGCCGTGAAGGACGCCGCCGGCTTCGCGCAAATCGCCGAAAAGGCCAAGGCGTTCGCGCCCTCGCCAAAGGCGCCCAAGGCCGCCAAGCCCGCAGCCAAGAAGGCCTAGCTCTCACCCAATTGTAGGGGCGGGGCTTGCCCCGCCCTCGATGGTAGAGCAAGGCTGCATTATGGCCGCCCGAACCCCTGTATCCCGCGGGTGAGTTATATGCTTTACTCTGGCTTTTCTTTCGCAGGGGCACATGCAATTGTACCCCTGCGATATATTCTATTTACCGACTATGCCTACTGTTGATAATCCGACCGAAAAAACGCTTGCGGCAATCGGTGTCAACGATCCGCGCGCAATCGAGGAGTTGTTCGCCCACGAAAAAGCGCGCTTTGACAATCAACTTGTGGCGAAGAACCCCGACGAAGTTAATTACAATCTAATGAAGAATGCTTGGTTGGGCAGGAAGTCGGGTGTTCTTACCCTGATTAGCGAGAACTGGCTAAAGACCTCTCCTCCCACATTGAGGCCAACCGTCGGCCAGGAGCTCAACAAACTAAAGCGGCACATCGAGAGCACCCTTGAAGTTTTCCGAGTTACCGCCGAAAAATCTTCTGCTGAAACCGCTGCCGCCAAAGACCGCATCGACCTCTCACTTCCCGGAGTGATCCGCCCGATCGGCACTCACCACCTAGTCCGCACAGTGATGCAGGAAATCGAAGACATCTTTTTTTCCATCGGCTTCTCCGTCGTCGAAGGCCCGGAAATCGAGACGCCTTATTACAACTTCGAAGCGCTGAACATTCCCGAGCACCACCCCGTCCGCGACGACATGGACACGTTTTATCTGGACCTGCCGAAAGGGGTGCCCGGGCCGCTGCTGCTCCGCACGCACACTTCGCCCGTTCAGATTCGCACCATGGAAAAGCGCCAGCCTCCGGTGCGCGTCATCGTGCCCGGCAAAGTCTACCGCCGCGACAATCCCGACGCGACTCACTCTTTCGTGTTCCACCAGATCGAAGGCCTCGCCGTCGACACGGACATCACCTTCTGCGATTTCACCGGCACCATCGAGTACTTCGTGAAGCAGTTCTTCGGTGAAAGCGTGAAAACGCGTTTCCGCCCCAGCTATTTTCCCTTCACGGAACCTTCGGTGGAATTCGACGTCTCTTGCATTTTCTGTGGCGGCAGCGGCACCGGAGCCTCCGGGGCAACTTGCGGCAAGTGCAAAGGCTCCGGCTGGATCGAACTCTTCGGCGCCGGCATGGTCGATCCCGCCGTTTATGGCTTCGTGAACTACGATGCAAAGAAAGTCAGCGGATTCGCCTTCGGCATGGGCATGGATCGCCTGGCCATGCTCAAATACGGCATCGACGACATCCAAGTCTTTTTTCAGAACGACGTGCGCTTCCTGCGCCAGTTCCCGTAGGCTCAGGCCGGGTCGTCTCAGATTTGGGTCTGGTTTCACTAAGAACTGAGAACTGATTACTAAAAACTGTCCATGACTTTCTCCGACGCCAAACAACGCTTCTCCAACCGCGTGGCGGACTACGTTCGCTACCGTCCCGGCTATCCGGAGGAAATTCTGCCGTTGCTGAAAACCTGGACCAACTTTCGCGTCGAGCACACTGTCGCGGACATCGGCTCCGGTACCGGCTTGCTCAGCAAGTTATTCCTCGATTTCGGCAATCGCGTCCTGGGCGTCGAGCCAAATGCCGAAATGCGTGCGGCAGGGGAAGAATTCCTGAGCCGGTACCCGAATTTCAAAAGCATTGCGGGCTCCGCCGAAGCCACCACGCTGCCGTCCGATTCCGTTGAGTTCGTGGCGGCCGGCCAGGCGTTCCACTGGTTTCAAATGCCGGCGGCGCGCAATGAGTTTCATCGCATTTTGAAATCCGGGGGCCGCGTCCTGGTCATCTGGAACGAGCGTCTTCTCGATGAAACAGCATTCCTGCGCGAGTACGAAGCGCTTCTGCTGCGCTTCGGCACGGATTACGCTCGCGTCAGCGAAAGCTACCCGCGCGCCGAGCAGATGCTCGAATTCTTTGGCGCAAACGAATTTACGTCGCACTCGCTGCCCAATTTTCAGGAATTCGATTTTGAAGGGCTGAGCGGCCGCCTGCGCAGCAGCTCTTACGCTCCGCCTCCCGGCCATCCGCAATTCGGGCCGATGATGCAGGAGCTTCGTCAGCTCTACGACGCACACCAACGGCGCGGCGTGGTCCGCATGGAGTACCGCACGCGTGTTTACGCCGGCAAACTGGATTACGACAGGACAAGCGCATGAAGGTTTCCTACAACTGGCTGAAGGAATTTGTGGATGTCGCCGCCTCGCCCGAAGAAGTGGCCTCGCGGCTCGCCCTTTCTGGCACCAATATCGCCGCCATCGAAACCGGCGCGCACGGCGCGGTGATCGACGCGGAAATCACCTCGAATCGCCCGGACTGCCTCGGCATGTTCGGCATCGCCCGCGAAGTTGGCGCCATCTACCGGCTCCCGGTGAGAATCAATTCCCCGAAGCCTGCGGAATCCAGAACGGCCATGGCCAGCGACGCCGTCAAGGTCAAAATCGAAACACCGGATCAATGCGGGCGCTTTACGGCGCGCGTGATTTGCGGCGTGAAGATACAGCCGTCGCCCAAATGGTTGAAAGATCGCCTGGAAGCCGCCGGCACCGCCAGCATCAACAACGTCGTGGACATTTCCAACTACGTGATGCTGGAGCTCGGGCATCCCCTTCATACGTTTGACTACGACCTGGTCCGCGATCACAGCATCGTCGTGCGCCGCGCCAAGCCTGGCGAAAAAATCAAAACGCTTGACGGCGTCGAGCGTGCGCTTGATCCCAGCGTCTGCATGGTTTGCGATAGCAACGGTTCCCGCCCGGTCGGCATCGGCGGCATCATGGGCGGCGCCGAAACCGAAATTTGGTTCTCCACGAAAAATGTGCTGATCGAGTGCGCCTGGTTCGATCCCATCTCCATTCGCCGCGCCGCCCGATCCTTGCGCCTGCACACGGAAGCCAGCACGCGCTTTGGCCGCGGCGCCGACCCCGAAATGGCCGAATTCGCCTCTCGCCGTGCGGCGGAACTTATTTTGCAACTTGCCGGCGGGGAACTTCTCTCCGGCGTGGTTGACACCTATCCGGGGAAACGCGCGGCAAGGAAAATCACCATCACGCGCGCCGAACTTCTTCGCATCATGGGCGCCGATGTGCCCGACAAGGATCTCGAAACCATTCTCTACGCGCTCGGCTTCGCCCCCCTGCGTGTGGACCAGACTCGCGGCGCAGCGAATTCGCTGCTTGCCGCGTGGGAATGCACGCAACCCTCGTGGCGCGCCGACGTCGGGCGCGAGATCGATCTTATCGAAGAAGTTGCCCGCGTTTACGGCCTCGACAAATTTCCGCCGCGGCTCCCGGCATCCCGCGCCGGCGCGGCACGATTACCGCACTTTGAAGCAGAAACCCGCCTTCGCGAACGGCTGATCGGCCTGGGCTATCACGAAGTCCTGACCATTCCCCACGTCTCCGAAGAGCGCAACGAACTCTTCCGCCCGCCCGATGCCACGCCGGCAAAGCTCACGAATCCGCTCTCCGAGGAAGCCGGCGTTTTAAAATCCACGGGCGCGGTCACGATCGCTTCCGCGATCGAGTGGAATTTGAATCACGGCCAGCGCAATGCGCGGCTCTTTGAAATTGGCAGCCACTACCGTTTCGTGGAAGGCAAGCCCGTCGAAACGCGCATTCTCTCGATTGGCGCGACCGGCGCCGCGCGCCCGCAGGCTCTCTACGATCCGCCGCGCGATTACACCTTCGCCGATCTTAAGGGCGATCTCGACGCCATCGGCGCTCTCTCCGGCGGTCTTCGCTGGGAGCACGGCGGCCCCGATTGGCTGAATCCCGTACGCCGCGGCGCGATTTCCCTCGGCAGGGAATCGGGACCTGCGCTCGGCTCGGCAGGTCAACTCGCGAAGCGCGTCGCGGAAAAATTCAAATTTCGCCAAGATGTTCTCCTGGCCGAGATCAACCTTGGGCCGCTCTACTGCATGTACTACGGTGTGAAGAACAATCGCCGCTACGAACCGCTGCCGCGTTTCCCCGGCGTCGAGCGGGATTTTTCTCTCTTCCTGGCCGACGGCGTCACTTTCGCTCAGGTGCAGCAAACCATCCAGTCGCTGGGCATCGCGGAAATCGTCTCCATCGAAGCCGCCGACCTTTTCCGAGGCAAAAATGTTCCAGTTGGGAAATATTCCCTTCTCGTGCGAGTTATTTTCCAGAGCCGCGAGGCTACGCTAACCGAAGCGCAAATCAACGATTACTCTGCCCGTATCGTCGCCGCATTGGAAAAACAACTCGGCGCCGCTCTCCGCGCCAGCTAACGCTTCCCTGTGGCACAGCCATTCCTGGCTGTGCGCTTGTCCTTATCGGCTACTCCGTCTTTCGCAACGCCCGCTCGACCAGCGTCAGGCACCGCTCCGCCTGCTCCTTCAAGATCTCCTCGCGTTCCCCGCGCTCTTCCCGCAGCCGGTGCAATTCATCCGCAATCGCCAGCGCCGTCAACACTGCCACCTTCTGCGTATCGATCGTCGACGACATCTCTGAAATCGCCCTCATCTTCTCGTCTACATACGACGCGATACGGCGAATGTATACCTCATCCAGATCCCCCTGGATCGGATATGTCTGGTGGAAAATCTCAACTTTTATGCTGGCACTCATTATTCCCTCGCGTGCTGGCCCCCGATTATTGCGACCACGTCGTCGGATTGCGGTCCCACCGGTGCGCACGTAATTTCTTGTGCAAATCCGCCGGCAGAGGCCCTGAATTCCCCGCCTTAATGTTTGCTTCCACGTTCTTCAGCTTCCGCATCCCCGGAATGATCGTGCTCACATCGGGATTGTTCAAAATAAAACGCAGCGCCATTTCCGCCATCGCGCTGCCCGGCGGCACCAGCGGCCGCAACGCCTCCGCATGCTCCACACTGGACTTCAAATTCTCCGGCACAAAATAGGTATTCCTCCAATCGCCAGCGGGCCATTTGGAATCCAACGTCAAGGTGCCAGTCAGCGTGCCTTCATCAAACGGCACGCGCGCGATCACCGCGGCCTGCTTCATCCGGCAAATTGGAAACAGCGCATCCTCTGGATTCTGGTCGAAGATGTTGTAAATCACCTGCACCGCCTCCGCGTGTCCTTCCAACGCCGCGCGGATGCCATTCGACGGCTCCCAGCGGTTCATGCTCGGCCCAAAGGCGCGCACCTTCCCGCTCTTTTTCATATTCTCAATCGCCCTCGGCAGCCGTTCATCGTTCAGCCAGCGGTCTTCCCAGGTGTGCAGTTGCATCAGGTCGATCGTCTCCAGGCCCAAATTCTTCAAGCTCTTCTCGATGTACTCCCCGATATATGCCGGCGGGTAGCAATCATCCAGCGTAAAGTCGCGGCGGCTCGGCCAGCGGCGATTCTTCGGCGGAATTTTCGTGGCCACATAAAGATGCTTGTCCGGGCCGCCCACTGCCGTGTTTCCCTTGAATTCGCGAACTATTTTCCCAAGGATCTGTTCGCTCTTTCCGTCACCGTAGGCCCACGCGGTATCAAAAAAATTGCACCCCAACTCGATCGCGCGGCGCAACGAAGCTAGGGACTCCGCGTCGTCGGAACCCGTCCAACCCGCGAGTCCCCACATGCCATAGCCAATCTCGCTGACGTTCCATCCCGTCCGCCCAAACCGCCGGTAATTCATCGCTGTCGTCTCCTCGCGTGCGAAGCCATTGTAGCGAAGGCTCCAGTTACGCGCGAGTCACACATGGCGCCGCTTTCAATTTGTCGCAAAGCGTTGAGGATGCCACAATACTTGTCTATGCCTAAAACAACATTTATTGCTACTTCTCTCGTCGCCGCAGGACTTTTCCTGGCCGCCAGCACTCCGGCACAGCAGACTCCGGCCGCGAATTCACCTTCAACCCCGCCTGCAGCGGCGAAACCTGCCACTGCGGCCAAGACCGCTCAGACCCCTGCGGCGAAAACCGGCGCGGCAGCCACCGCGAAAACTCCAGTGCCTCTCGCTCTGAAGACGCCGAGTCAAAAGGCCAGCTACGCCATCGGCATGAACATCGGCAAAAACCTCAAACGAGATTCTGTCGAGATCGACCCCGCCGTGCTGTTCCGCGGCTTGAAAGACGCCCTCGCCGGAAACAAACTTCTTCTCACCGACGAGGAAGCAAAAGCTGCCCTCACTGCATTGCAAACGGAGTTGCGCGCCAAGGAAGAAGCCAAGACCAAGGCCGCCGCGGTTGAAAATAAGAAAACCGGAGAAGCCTTCCTCGCCGCCAACAAGACCAAAGAAGGTATAGTCACCCTCCCCAGCGGATTGCAATACAAGATCATTAAAGAGGGTACCGGCCCAAAACCAATGGCCGATGATACCGTGCTCTGCCACTATCGCGGCACGCTGGTGGACAATACCGAATTCGACAGCTCCTACAAGCGCGGCGAACCGCTGAAGATTCCTGTCGGCGGGGTCATCAAGGGGTGGACGGAAGCGATTCAGCTCATGCCCGTCGGCTCCAAGTGGCAACTCTTTATCCCCTCGGATCTCGCTTACGGCGACCGCGGCGCCCCCGGCTCTCCCATCGGCCCGAATTCCGCGCTGATTTTCGATGTCGAACTCATCTCGATCGAGCCGAAGCCAGCAGCCAAGGAACAACCGAAGGAAGCTCCGAAAGAAACTCCAAAAGAGCAGCCGAAGGAACAGCCCCAGGCTCCGCCAAAGGAACAAGCTCCGGCTGCGCCTCCACCGAATCCCTGATCGCCTATTTAACTGAAATTCCCACTGCCGCATCTCGTCCCCGGGATGCGGCAGTTGCTTTTTGATTCGCCTCCACGGCGCACATTTCTGCTGCTATGATTTGTGCAATCAGAAGGACACGACAATTTCTCCGGGGAGACTCCCGCATTGCCCGCGAACATTTCTCCTGAACAGCAACCCCGCAATTCCAAAATAGCCGCTCACGATTCCCCGTGGGTTGGCGATACCGCGCTGTTGATCTATCTCGCCCTCGTCACCGTTATCGTTCACATGCTTGTGGGCCAGCGTTATGGCATCCACCGCGATGAACTCGCCACGCTCGACGACGCGCGCCACTTGGCGTGGGGCTATGTCGCCTATCCGCCGGTCACCCCATTCTTCGGCCGCTTATCCCTCATTCTCTTCGGACCCACCCTGCCCGGCTTTCGCCTGTTCGCGGCGCTAGCACAGGCCGTCGCTCTGGTGCTCACGGGTCTCATGGCCAAGGAGATGGGGGGAGGCCGTGGCGCGCAACTCGTCGCCGCGTTCGCCGGGGTACCGTTTTGCCTGGGCGGCGGCGCCCTGATGCAGTACGTTTCCTTCGACTATCTCTGCTGGGTGCTCGCCGCCTATTTCATGGTGCGCCTGCTCATGTCCGACGATCCGCGCTGGTGGCTAGCCATTGGCGCCTCGATCGGGTTCGGCATGCTTTCGAAATACACTATGGGCGTTTTTGCGGTTGGTATTGTCGCCGGAGTTCTCTTCACCGATGCGCGGCGTTATCTGCGCAGCAAATGGCTCTGGTATGGCGTCGCGCTTTCCATCCTGATTTTCCTCCCCAACCTGCTATGGCAAGCGCAAAACCATTTCGTCTCAGTGGACTTCCTAAAGCATATTCACGCGCGAGATGTCCGCCAGGGACGAACGGATGATTTTCTGCCCGGTCAGTTGAAAATGACTCTGCTTGCGTTTCCGCTTTGTCTGGCCGGCCTTTACTATTCTTTCCTCGCGCCGGCCGGAAAACGCCTCCGCGCGATTGGGTGGATGTTTATCGTTCCTTTGGTGCTTTTCGTGATTCTAAAAGGCCGCGTCTATTATTTCGCCGCCGCTTATCCGATGGTGTACGCCGCGGGGAGCGTGTGGGGAGAGCGTTGGCTGGCTTCACTGAACCGGGGCTGGGCTATCGCGCTCCGTGCGGTCGCGTTGCTTGTTTTGATCGCGGACATCGTCATCGCCGCAATGCTGACCTTGCCCCTCGCTCCGGTCCATTCGAAATGGTGGGACGTCGCCAGCAAAGTTCAAGGCGATTTCGTCGAGGAAATCGGCTGGCCGGAGCTGGTCGAAACCGTCGCCAAGGTGCGCGACTCTCTGCCCCCGGAGGAGCACGCACATCTTGGAATCCTCGCTGCCAACTACGGCGAAGCGGGCGCCATCAACCTTTTCGGCCCAGAGTATGGACTCCCTCCGGTCATCAGCGGCGTCAATTCCTTCTGGGTGCGCGGTTACGGCGATCCGCCTCCGGATACCCTGATTGTTCTGGGGCACTCCGCCCGTTTTCTCAGCGAGAATTTCACTTCCTGCCGGGTCGCCGCTCATTCCTGGAACCGGCTTGGTGTCGAGAACGAGGAAACTGTCGATCATCCGGATATCTACGTCTGCCAGGGCCTGAAGAAACCCTGGCATGAGTTCTGGGACGGCTATCGCCACTTCGGCTAGTCTGCCCAACGCAGGAGTACGCCATCGGTTCTGGCCGCCGATTGGACGGAACTTGCTCGGGAGAGGATAATAGGTGCTGGAGCGGTACTTCGAAGCAGGTGTGGTCGCGAAAGCCGTTTGAACCGTAACGAATCTCTGGGGTGCTGCGGATAGCCAGCTTGTGTGCACGGCCTGTCCCGCCGGCGGGTTTCCAGCGAAACCCGTGGCCGGGGCAGGAAAGCCTAATGGCCGGCTCGTGGTACCCACCTATTTCAGAGGTTCACGGCCTAGCTGCCCACGGCCCAGCAGTCCGCTCCATTTTACTGTTTACAGCGATCCGTTGTCGGCCTTCCGCAAGTTAGGGCTTGTAGTTCTTGCTTCCTGCTATCTGATCGCTGATTACTGTTCGCCTTCTTCAACTATGCGCACTCTTTTCATCGGCGACATCGTCGGCTCTCCCGGACGCCTCATCGTTCAGGAACGCCTTGCCGACCTTGTCGAGCATCGCCAAATCGATCTGGTTATCGCCAACGGCGAAAATTCCGCCTCCGGCTTCGGCATCACCCCGAAAATCGCTGAAGAACTCCTGGGCCTCGGCATCGAAGTGCTCACCGGTGGAAACCACAGTTGGGACCGCAAGGAAATCCTCGAATACATCCCTCACCAGCCCCGGTTGCTGCGTCCTGCGAATTTTGCGGCCGTAAATCCCGGCGGCGGCTTGTTTATCGGGGAGTCGAAAAAGGGCGTGAAATTCGCCGTGCTCAACCTGCAGGGCCGCGTCTTTCTTGCGGCCCACGACGATCCGTTCAAGAAAGCGGACGAAGAGTTGGCCAAACTTCCCGCTGACGTTGCTTTCGTCCTGGTGGACATGCACGCGGAGACCACCAGCGAAAAAATCGCTCTCGGCTGGTATCTCGACGGCCGCGTCACCGCCGTCGTTGGCACGCACACGCACGTGCCCACTGCGGACGAGCATGTACTGCCCAAGGGCACTGCGTACATCACCGACGTTGGCATGACCGGGCCGCACGACGGCGTAATTGGCATGGATCGCGTGGGCATTGTCAAAAAATTCCTCGACGGCCTGCCCGCGCGCTTCGAAGTGGCCACCGGCGACATTCAGATGAACGCGGTGTTAATCGAAACGGACGAAGCCGCTCCGCGCAACGAAGCCGGGCGTCTCTCGGCCAAATCCATCGAGCGCCTCCGCTTGCGCATTGACTGATCGCTTCGGCTTTTCTGCCGCATCGCGGCAACCCGTCAAACAGAGAGGCAACCACGGAGCGCCCGCGGTAATCTGAAAGACCATGCATCGAAAAATTGGAAAATCCCTCACCGCCACGGCGGTCACCTGTGTCCTCGCTATCACGCTAGTTGCGACCGCTTCTGAAGTAGACGATCAACTCATGGCCCGCCGCAGGGTTTTCCCCTCCATCGGTCCGGGGCTTCGCGCCCTTCGCCATGGACGGGACGGCAAATACTATCTACTCGCTTCCCCCAACGTGGGCGTCGTTGTTTTCGATTCCCAGGAAAAGCAGTTGACTGCCATCGGCGCGCCTCCGGCTTCCCCTGCCGCCGATAAGGCCGGGCGTCCGCCGATTGCTTTTGGTGAAGACTGCGACATTGATGCCCAGGGCAATCTCTACGTCGCGGATCGTGGCTACAATCTCGTCAGCGTATTCTCACCCGCAGGCGCCCTTCTTCGCTCGATGCCGTTTAACTCACCGATCTCCTTGGCCGCGCTCCCCGAGGGAGAAGTGGCGGTGACCGCGCCGCGCGGCCTCCATCTTGTCACCGTGTTTGGTCCCAGCGGCCGCGTGGCGCGCGAATTTGGGGATCCGGAACAACTCTCAGAGCGCAACGACCTCAACCGGTATGTGAGCATAGGCCGGCTGGCTTCCGATCCCGGCGGCCATATCTATTATGGATACACTTACATGCCCGAGCCGGTGATCCGCCAGTACGACCGGTTCGGTTTCGCGAAACAGGATTTTCAATTTACGAATATCGATGCCTTCTCCGAAGCTCGCGCCCGCCGCAAGGAAATTGAACGCCAGGAAAAACGCTCTGAACCCCCGTCACTCCTGCCCATCCTCACCGCGTTCGGCGTGGATCCCGTAAACGGCGACGTCTGGATCGCTTTGCACAACACGCTGCTTCACTTCGACAAGGAAGGAAACCGGCGTTCCGAGTATCAGGTTTATACCAAGGACGGCGCGCGCATCGAAGCCAATGTGCTCCTTGTCGAGGAAGATCGCCTGCTCATCGGTGCCGATCCGCTCGGGGTATACGAATTCGCCCGTCCAGACAGAAAACCCTGAGCAAAATTCACCGTGTTTTCCTCAGGTCGCTTTGCACTGAACCAGTGCAATCACATTTTTCGCCGCGCGTAAACCATGATTTTCTCGGGGAATTTTGCGAATTTCTTAGCACTTGCACTATTCTTGTGCTTGTGGAAAAGTTGTGCATGGCATGTGAACTTCGTTGAACCCCTTCGCGCACTTTTCGCTTGCTCCCACCGGAACAGTGCGCGAGAATCCAACGCAGTTTGAAAGCAATGGTGCTTGGTTCAGCAGGTCTGAAAGGACCGCGCAGGTCCACAGGGGCAACGACCAATCGTTCCGGCGCGGGCACGAACTCCAAGGCTTGAAGCTTTAGGGCGAAATTGACTTTCCACAGCTTTTACACATCTGTGGAAATGGTCTAGGTTTGGCTTTTTCTGATGACGACAGCTACCCAAATTGGACGTGAAAAAGAAGTGCAGAATCTCTGGGATAAGTTCCTCGACCTGATCAAGTCCAGGGTGAGCATCAACACCTATTCCACCTGGTTTCAGCCCACCCGGCTCAACCGCGCGGAGGGAGACACCCTCTACGTCCAGATTCCGAGCACGGTTTTCCGTCAGGTTCTCACCCGCACCTACGGCGAAATTGTAAAAGCCGTCTTTCACCAGATGGGTACCCCGCAGATGAAAGTGCAGTATGTTTGCACCGAGGAAGAGCCGGTACAAGCCGCGCCCGTCATCAACGGCATCAAGCAGGCCAAGCTGGATTTCGAAAGCAGCGATCATCAACTCAACACCCGCTACACCTTTGACAGTTTCGTGGTCGGCAAATCCAATGAGTTTGCGCACGCTGCCTCCCGCGCGGTCGCCGAGCAGCCCTCCAAGTCTTACAACCCGCTGTTCCTCTACGGTGGCGTGGGCATGGGCAAGACTCACTTGATGCATGCCATCGGGCACACCATCAAGAAGCGCAATCCGGCCATGCGCCTGAGTTACGTCAGCGCCGAAAAATTCACCATCGAGGTCATCAACTCCCTGCGCTTTGACCGCATGATCAGCTTCCGCGACCGTTTCCACACAGTTGATGTGCTTCTCGTTGACGATATCCAGTTCATTGCGGGAAAAGAGCGCACCCAGGAAGAGTTCTTTCACACCTTCAACGCCCTCTACGAGCAGCAGAAGCAAATTGTCATTTCCTCGGACTGCCTGCCCAAGGACATCAACTCGATCGAAGAACGCCTTCGTTCACGTTTTGAATGGGGCTTGATCGCCGATATTCAGCCGCCCGACCTGGAAACGAAAATCGCCATCCTGCATAAGAAAGCGGAAAACGATCGCTTCCATCTGCCCGACGACGTCGCGGAGTACATCGCCCGCGCCATCAAGTCCAACGTGCGCGAGCTCGAAGGCGCCCTCACTCGTTTGATGGCTTACGCGTCGCTCACCGGCACCGTGGTCTCGCTCACCACCGCGCAGCAGGTTCTTCGCAACATCATCGCGTCGCAGGAAAAGCGCGTCACTATCGATCTGATCCAGAAGCGCGTCAGCGAACATTTCAACCTGCGCGAGCAGGACCTCAAGGTGCGCAGCAACACCCGCGCCATCGCTTTCCCGCGCCAGGTCGCCATGTACATCGTCAAGCAGCTAACCACCGCGTCCCTCCCGGAGATCGGCAGGCAGTTCGGCGGCAAGCATCACACCACCGTCCTCCACTCGATCAACAAGATCGAAGAACTCCGCCGCTCCGACAAGGAACTCAATCGCACCATCACTCGCCTGATGGACGCCTTGCAGTAGCAACCTCCCACATGAAACAAGCCCACGATCTCGATCGTGGGCTTGTTTCACTTACGTCGGACAATCTCTTCAAACCTCAATTACCACGGCCAAGTCGCGCCGTCGTGGCCCAGGAATTTCCCCGCTAGCTCCATCGGATTCCCTTCGAGCACCTTACGCATGCCTCCAATGCTCTGCTCTGGCGTCAGCGCCGCGTTCGCGCCTCCCATGTCCGTCCGCACCCATCCCGGACTGAATATCACCACGCTGATTCCCCGTGGCTCCACTTCTTTAGCCAAGATCGACATCGTCATGTTTAACGCCGCTTTGCTTGTCCTGTATTGATAGGCGATTCCAAACCCGATCGTGGATCCCAACGCCTGCAGTGAGCCCATCCCCGTGCTGATCGCGGCGATCTGTTTTCGCTTGCTTGCCGCGACGTTTTCGATCAGCGCCTCCGCCACCCGGATCGCTCCCAGCACGTTTGTTTCGAAAGACTCGCGCCAGCCAGTAAAATTGAGTTCGCCAAGTTTGTTCCCGTTTCGCGTATAAATGGCCGAGTTCAGGACTAGCAAATCTACCGGCTTGCCGCCTAGAGTTTTCGCTAACTGTTTGGCTGATTCATCGCTGGTCACATCCAGGCCGTGTAAAGACACATGTTTATTTTTCGCTAACTGCTGGAATTCCTCGCTACTTTTCGGATTGCGCGCTGTCGCAATCACGTCCCATCCGTCCGCTGCGTATTGACGCGCAAATTCCAATCCTAGTCCGCGATTTGCTCCGGTAATCAAAACACTCGACATGATCGGTCTCTCCTCAGTGCGCCAAATTTCTGGTCAGAACGAGAGCAGGCCGAAGTTCCTGCGGATATCTCTTCTAACGCACAATTTATTTGATGCTCCATGCCTTTTTTCGTCACCCGGAAACCTTGTGCAGAACGTGTGAACATCGCGAGGGAATATCGAGGATGGTTTGTGAATACAAAACATGCCGCTATCTCGAAAGCGTCCACTCCTCCATTTTTTCCGAATCCTTCCACGCATATCCACCGGACACACCTCCTTGAAAATACAGCCAGGGCTTCCCACCGCTGCGTTTTCCACCAATCCACAGCGCTCATCACAACAACAAGCTTTAGATCTATAAATTTATCTGACAGTTTTTGTGAAAGTCCTTGTGTCTGTGAATATCGCTCAGTCTCTCCTTATAACACTCAACGCGCGAAATCCTCAGACCGCCGCATTTCCACAGTCTCCATGCCGCCTGCGCACTTTATACTTGGCACAAAAGCGAGTACAGTACGTCAGCGGGTTATTTCAGCGGGGGAAAGCCACATGACGGCAACCAGTACCGCGCGTGAGGAAAGCCAATCCATGGAATTCAGCGTAACCAAGTCCGCGCTGCTCAATGAACTCACCACCACGCAAGGCGTTGTAGAACGCAAGACCACGATCCCAATCCTCTCGAATCTTCTGGTCGAGGCCAAGGGAAGCCGTGTCACGATTACCGCCACGGATCTTGAGCTCAGCGTGCGTACTTCCTGCGAAGCCAAGGTCAAGAAAGAGGGCGCCGGCACCATCCCCGCCAAGAAACTTCTCGAACTCGTCCGGCTCCTCCCCGAAGGCGAAATCAAGTTCAAGCTACTCGACAATCATTGGGTCGAAATCGTCAGCGACAAAAAGAAATACAAACTCGTCGGCATGGCCAAGGAAAATTTCCCCGCGCTACCTGCGATGCCGCACACCCTGGTAAAACTCCCCGCCGTGGTGCTCGAAAGCCTAATCGCCAAAACAAAATTTGCCATTTCGATGGAAGAGTCGCGCTACACCCTCAACGGCGGCCTGCTCATCCTGAAGCCCGATACGCTCGCCATGGTCGCCACCGACGGCCACCGCCTGGCGCTTGCGGAAACTGATCAGAAGCTCGCCGGCCTCAACGGCGAAGTGCGCGTCCTGATCCCCAAGAAAGCCATGGACGAAGTCGAAAAACTTTCTGCTGCGGCCGGCTCCGACGCCCATCTGGAATTCGCAAAAGACGAAAGCCATCTCTTCTTCCAGGTCGGCCATCGCCTGCTAATCTCCCGCATCCTCACCGGCCAGTTCCCGAACTACGAAGCCGTCCTTCCGCGTGAGAACAACAAGACCGTGGTCCTCGAACGCGCCGAACTCAGCGACGCCGTCCGCCGCGTCTCGCAACTCGCCGACCAGCGCTCCCATGCCGTGAAACTTGCCGTTTCCAGCGAAGGTGTGGAAATTTCCGCCTCCAGCCCCGAATACGGCGAAGCCAAAGAAACCATCGACAAGGATTACAAGGGCGACAACATCGCGATCGGTTTCAACTCCAGCTACATGCTCGATTTTCTCGCCGCCGCCGCCGACGGGCCCATCAGCATTGAACTCAAGGACGAACAATCCGCCGGCCAGATGCGCCCCCTCGCCGACGAAAGCTATCGCTACCGCTACGTCATCATGCCCATGCGCATTTGATTTTTTTTCACTTTGCACTGCAAGTTGAAATCACAATTTGTGATCTCAAACAGGTCTCTCAACTTCCTAACTTTCTGTTTGAAATTCCAATGTGGAATCTCAAAAGCCGACACTTTTTGGCCAGAATTCACCCCCTGATAGCGAATGTCATTCAGAACGGAAGTGGGCTGTATCTGAAGAATTGGTATCCCCATATCCTATAGATATATAAGTATTTATTTATCCACAATCCCCATCCTCCGGCTTGAGAAAATCCCTCTTTTCCAGTAAAATTCAAGTGTTGTCGATCGGTCGTTCTTCCCCCCAATCGACACGTCCGCCAGGACCGCTGAACCACGAACGCTCTGCGCCAGGAGCAGGTCTCGCACCCTGGAGAACATAAGTCTTCGCCACGTCCCGGATCGCGGGATGGGATGAAGCAGGAAACCCTACGAGCTCCGATCTGGCCCAGAGGGATCGCAGTCAAAGGGTGAGGCGACGGTTGCAGGATACAGACATCACGCCTTTCCTTGCTTCGCAAAAATTGTTTTGAACGGTTGTTGGCGGAAATTTCTCTGTGTGGAGAACGCCGTTCCGCGCGGCTCGATTGCTGCAGGCTTGCACGTCAGGAGAGCAAATGGGCGATAAAGAAACACCGGTTGTTAAGAGCGGACACCAGTACGACGCGAAATCCATCAAAGTTCTCGGCGGCCTGGAAGCCGTTCGTCTGCGGCCCGCCATGTACATCGGCTCCACCGGCGAAATGGGCCTCCACCACCTGGTCTGGGAAGTGGTCGATAACTCCGTCGACGAAGCGATGGCCGGCTACGCGGATGAAGTGAACGTCACGGTTCACGCGGACAATTCCGTCACCGTGGTCGACAACGGCCGCGGCATTCCCGTTGACATGCACGCTACCGAAAAGCGTCCCGCCGCTGAAGTCGTCCTCACTGTGCTTCACGCCGGCGGCAAATTCGACAGCGACACCTACAAGGTTTCCGGCGGTCTCCACGGTGTCGGTGTTTCCGTCGTCAACGCCCTCTCCGATGAGCTTGAGCTCGAAATTCAGCGTGATGGCGCGGTCTGGGAGCAGTCCTACGAAAAGGGCAAGCCCACCTCCAAGCTGAAGCAGACCGGCAAGACCCGCAAAACCGGCACGAAAGTCACTTTTCACCCAGATCCGAGCATTTTTGAAAAGACGGTCTTCAGCTACGACACGCTGGCCACCCGTCTCCGCGAATACGCGTTTCTCAATAAAGGCCTGAAGATCACGCTTACTGACGAGCGTTCCGAGAAATCCGCCGAATTCCGCTTTACCGGTGGCATCGCCGAATTCGTCAAGCACCTCAACCGTGGCAAGACCTCCCTCCACGATTCCCCGATTTATATGGAAGGCAAAAAGGGCAACGTCGAAATCGAAATCGCCCTGCAGTACAACGACACCTACGGCGAAAACGTCTTTTCCTTTGCCAACACCATCAACACCGTCGACGGCGGCTCGCATCTCTCCGGCTTCCGCTCCGCCCTGACGCGCACCATCAATAATTTCGCTTCCAATGCCGGCATGTTGAAGGAGCAGAAAGACGAAGTGACCATTTCTGGCGACGACGTCCGCGAAGGTCTCGTCGCTGTCGTCAGCGTCCGCCTGCCGCAACCCCAATTCGAAGGCCAGACAAAAGGCAAGCTGAACAGCGACATCAAGGGCGACGTCGAGCAACTCGTCAACGAAAAACTCGGCGACTGGTTCGACAAGCATTCCACCGTCGCGCGCCGCATCATCGGCAAGTGCATCGATGCCGCGCGCGCCCGCGAAGCCGCACGCAAGGCTCGCGAGCTCACCCGCCGCAAATCCGCAATGGATTCCAGCGGCTTGCCCGGGAAGCTGGCCGATTGCCAAGAGCGCGATCCAGCTCGCTGCGAACTTTTCGTGGTCGAGGGCGAATCGGCCGGCGGCTCCGCAAAAATGGGCCGCGATCGCAAATATCAGGCCATCCTCCCCCTTAAGGGCAAAATCCTCAACGTCGAGAAGGCCCGCTACGACAAGATGCTTGGCCACGAAGAAATTCGCGCCATCATCACCGCGCTGGGCACGGGCATCGGCAAGGACGATTTCGACGCCGGCAAGCTCCGCTACCACAAAATCATTCTCATGACCGACGCCGACGTTGATGGTTCGCACATCCGCACCCTGCTCCTCACTTTCTTCTTCCGCCACATGAAGGAGCTCATCGAGCGCGGCCACGTCTACATCGCCCAGCCGCCTCTCTACCGCGTCAAGCGGGGCAAAACCGAACGCTACATCCGCGACGATCGCGAGTTTGCCCGTGAACTCATGAAGCGCGCCACTGAAGATCACATCGTGAAGGCCAAGGAAGGCGTAAATCTCGAAGGCGCGCGCCTCACCACTTTCCTCTTGAATGTTCAGGAATACGATGCCGCCGCCGCCAAACTCGGCCGCCGCCTGCGCGAACCCAGCCTCGTCGAACTCCTCGCTGAAAGCGGCCTCGAGAAGAAAACCGATTTCGAGGACAAGAAGGCTCTCGAGAAGCTTCTCAAGGAGATCGAGAAGTCTAAACTCAAGCTCGAAGGCAAGATCGCCTTCGACGAGGAACACAGCCTCTACGAAATTCAGTTTGGTCTTCCGCACAACCAGAAAATCGGTTGGGCCGTTGCCTCGACCGCCGAGTACAAGCGCCTCCGCGTCCTCGCCAAGCAGATTGAGGAATTCAACCATCCACCGTTCACCGTCGCGCGCAACGGCACGAAGGTCACTCGGGAAAAGGCCACCGACGTCCTCAACTACGTCATGGAAGACGCCAAGAAAGATTTCACCATCACCCGATTCAAGGGCTTGGGCGAAATGAACGCCGAGCAGTTGTGGGAAACCACCATGAACGCGGATACCCGCACGTTGTTGCAGGTCAAGCTTGAGGACGCTGTCGCCGCCGAAGATATTTTCACCACGCTCATGGGCGAAAACGTCGAAGCGCGCCGCAAATTCATTGAGGACAACGCCCTCGAAGTCGTCAACCTCGATATCTAAGCTGTAGCTCAGGCCTTCAGGCCTGAGGCCTTTCGATAGTGTTGGCACGACGTGTAGGAGCCGGTCTTCAGACCGGCCAGCAAAGTAAGTGAGGTAAGTGGGGAACGAATGATGTACCAGTTAGGCTGGACAACATTGCCAGGATTGCGCGGACTGAGCGTAAGTGAATTTCGCGCGGTTCCCACTTCCACGCCCGACCACGAAAAAGGCGTAGCAATCAATCTTGGCGATCAATCCGAGTGCGATTCATTCTTGCGCTTGATCGAAGCAGAGTTTGCAACGAAGCGCTTTACCAACGCCGCGGACGCGTTCGACACCGTCAAAGCATTTGCACTCGAGCGCGCGAGTCGCTGAACTAAGTTTTGGCGTGCATTACCGCAGGACCATAAACAGCGAAGGCTGAGGACACATGGCAGACGAGCAGAACACATCAATACTCCTTCCCATCGATATCGAAGCCGAAATGCGCAAGTCGTATCTCGACTACGCGATGAGCGTCATCATCGCCCGTGCGCTTCCCGATGTGCGCGACGGCCTCAAGCCCGTTCAGCGCCGCATCCTCGTCGCCATGAACGACCTCGGCCTCGCCTCCAATCGTGGCTACCGCAAATGCGCCAAGATCTGCGGTGACACCTCCGGTAACTATCACCCGCACGGTGAAGCCGTAATCTATCCCGCTCTCGTCCGCGTCGCGCAAGATTTCAACATGCGGTACCCGCTGATCGACGGCCAGGGTAACTTCGGCTCTGTCGACGGCGATCCCCCGGCGGCCATGCGGTACACCGAAGCGCGCCTGGCAAAAATCACAGAAGACATTCTCGCCGACCTCGAAAAAGAAACCGTCGACTTCATTCCCAACTTCGACCAGACCCGCGAAGAACCCGTCGTCCTGCCGTCGCGCATTCCGAATCTCCTTGTCAACGGAGCCAGCGGCATCGCCGTTGGCATGGCCACCAACATTCCACCGCATAACCTCCGCGAAATCGTGGATGCCGCCATTCTTCTGATCGAAAAGCCGGACACCACCCTGAAAGAAATCATGAAGATCGTCCCCGGCCCGGACTTTCCCACCGGCGCCTACATCGCGGGCAGGGAAGGCATCGAAGCCGCCTATCGCAACGGCCGCGGCAGTTTCATCATGCGCGCCAAAGCCGCCATCGAAGAAGCCACCAAGGACCGCGAAAATATCGTCATCACCGAGATCCCCTATCAGGTCAACAAGTCGCGTCTCATCGAGCGCATCGCCGAACTCGTCCAGACCAAGAAAATCGAAGGCATCTCCGACGTACGCGACGAATCCTCTCGCGAAGGCATGCGCATCGTTGTCGAGTTGAAGCGCGGCGAAGAGTCCCAGCTCATTCTCAACAATCTATTCAAGCACACCCAGATGCAGGAATCCTTCGGCATGATCCTGCTCTCCATCGTTGGCGGCCAGCCGCGCGAACTCGGCCTCATTCCCCTGATTAAACTCTTCATCGAACACCGTATGGAAGTGGTTCGCCGCCGCACCATCTTCGAGCTTCGCAAAGCTGAAGAGCGCGAACACATCCTGGTCGGCTACCAGATCGCACTCGATCACCTCGACAACGTGATTCGCGTCATCCGCGGCAGCGGCAGCCGCGCCGAAGCTAAGGAAAACCTGTTCAAGTATTTCAGCGAACAGGAAGTCACCATCACCGAAAACGGCAAGTCCAAAAAGCTCGAAGGCGTGAAGCTCGACGGCCGCAAGTATCGCTTTGTCGGCGCTGCCGAAATCGAAGCGGCCGGCCGCGGCAACTCGCTCACGCTCAGCTACGCGCAAATCGATGCCATCCTCGAACTGCAGTTGCACCGCCTCACGCAGCTCTCCATCGATGAAATTGTCAAGGAATTGAAGTCCATCCGCGACCTGATCGCCGAGTTGCGCGAAATCCTTGCGAGCGACAAAAAGCTCAAGCAAGTCATCACGGGCGAGTTGCGCGAAGTCCACAAAGCATACGGCGACGACCGCCGTACGCAGATCGTGGACAAGGTCGACGAGATCAAGCTCGAAGACCTCATCGCGGACACCGACCAATTAATCACTGTGAGCCATGCCGGCTACATCAAGCGAACGCCCGCAGAGGTCTACCGCCACCAGTCGCGCGGCGGCAAAGGCCGCATCGGCGCCAAAACCAAGGAAGAAGACTTCGTCGAGCACCTATTCGTCGCTTCGGCGCACAGTTACATCTTGCTCTTCACATCAAAAGGCCGCGTTTACTGGCTGAAGGTTTACGAACTCCCCGAGGCCGCTGCCGCAACCCGCGGGAAAGCCATTTCCAGCCTCGTGAAATTCCAGGAAGACGAAAAGCTCACTGCTCTCGTCGCCGCCACGAATCTCGAGGAAGAAGGCCGCTTCGTCTTCCTGGCGACGAAAGATGGCACGGTAAAGAAATCCGCGATCACGGAATTCTCCAACCCGCGTTCCACCGGCATCATTGCCATCAATCTCGAGGCTGATAACGAGCTCATCGGCGCCAAGCTCACAGACAGCAAGCAGATGATTTTCCTCGCCAGCCACGAAGGCCAGGCCATCCTGTTCCGCGAAACGGAAGTGCGCCCGATGGGCCGCAACGCCGGCGGCGTCAACGGCATGGATCTTGCCAAGGACGACTACGTCGTAAGCATGGACGCAGTCCAGCCCGACTTCGAAATCATCGCCAAGGAACGCAAGAAAACCACCCAGAACCTCGAGGAGCTCGAAAACGAGGACATCAAGGACTCGCTCACCACGCTCATGCTAACCGTCTCCGAAAAGGGCTACGGCAAGCGCACCGCTCTCGCCGAATACCGCATCACCTCGCGCGGCGGCAAGGGCGTCGTCAACATGAAGACCACCGACCGCAACGGCTCCGTCGTCTCCACTCTTCAGGTCACCGAAGAGTCCGACGTCATGATCATCACGGAACACGGCAAGGTCATCCGTGTCCACGCCAACGAAATCCGCGAAGCCGGCCGCTCCACCCAGGGCGTCCGCCTCCTGCGCCTCGACGACGAAGATTCCGTAGCCGCCGCCGCCGTCCTCCACGAAGAAGACGAGGAAGCAAAGAAGTAGGGGCGGCCTGCCTGCCGCAGGCAAGCAGTACGCCGCCTTCTGAGGTGCGCATTTTGCACCCCGAACGGTTTTACGGGGCGGGCCGCTCTTCGTCTTCTCTGCGACCTCTGTGTTCTTCCTCTGTGTCCTCCGTGTTAAATCCCCTTTTTCCTCCGCCGCAACTCATGCGCTACACTACAGGCCCATGAAAATCACACGTCGCTGCTTTTTTCTGGTTCTTTCCTGCTTGCTGACAATTCTTCCGGCGTCTCCGCAATCGCCCGAACAGAAATTCCTCGTCTTCGTCGGCACCTACACCGACAAAACCGACAGCAAAGGCATCTATACCTACGAATTCGACGCCGCCACCGGCAAGCTCACTCCCAAAGGCCTCGCCGCGGAATCTTCAAACCCCTCCTGGGTAGTGATTCATCCGAACGGCAAATGGGCCTACGCCGCCAACGAATCCGGCAAGCAAAGCACCATCAGCGCCTTCTCCGTCGACGCAAAATCCGCCAAGCTCACGCTCCTAAACAAACTCCCCGCTGCTGGCGAGGATCCCTGCTACCTCTCGCTCGACAAAACCGGCAAATATCTCTTCGTCGCCAACTACACCTCCGGCAACATTGTCGTCTTCCCGATTCTTCCCGACGGCAAACTCGGCGAACACACTTCGTCAATCCGAGACGGTGGCGTTCTCGGTCCCAACAAAGAGCGCCAGGAAGCTCCCCACGCTCACTGGGTCGAAGTTAGCCCCGACAATCACTTCATATTTGTCACCGATCTTGGTCTTGATCGAATTCTGACTTATCGGTTCGACCTCTCAAATGGCACGCTCTATGGCGCTCCACTCTCCAGTTACACCCGTTATAAGAACGCGTGGTCGGTTCCAGTGAATCCCGGCGACGGCCCCCGCCATGCCGTCCTAGGCGCCAACGACCACATCTACGTTCTCGGAGAATTGCAATCCACCGTCACCGACATCCTATTGGACCCCCACAAAGACATCGAGCCCGTGCAACGCATCTCCACGATCCCGCCCGACTACAAAGGCCGCAATGACGCCGCCGAAATCGCTCTCCATCCTTCGGGCAAATGGCTCTTTGCCTCCAATCGCGGCCACGATTCTATCGCCCTGTTCTCCGTCGATCCCGCCACTGGCAAACTCGAACGCGCCGGCGACTACTCCACCGGCGGCAAAGAGCCCCGGCACTTCGCGGTTGATCCCACCGGCCGCTTCCTTCTCGCGGAAAACCAGAACTCGAATTCCATCGTGGTCTTCCGCATCGATCCCGCCACTGGCGCCCTTTCACAAGTTTCGACGACCGAGGACGTTCCCAGCCCCGTCTGCCTGGCCTTTTATCCCTCCCGCTAGCCGCAATTTTCGTACCACGAATACATTCGGCGCGCGTCCAATTCCCAAGCGCCATACACAAGCGTCGAATTTCATCTTTCACTGAACACTGAGTTAGAATCCTGCGTCCGCATTAATCAAGGAGCTTTCATGCGCCACAAGTCCTGGCTGGGACTCATTCTGCTTCTCTTCACCACACTTGCCACTGGCGGCATCGCTTTAGCCGACGGCGAAACGCCCCCGGCGCGCGATCCCAAGCAGCCGATCGACGAGGCTTACACAGCCAAAATCCGCAAGTACACCACCGCGCCCTATTTCTCCTCGCCCCTCGTCGATTATCTTCCCGCCAGCAAGACTGTGCCCACGCCCGAAGTCGTCCTCGGCGACGTCGCCGGCGCTCCCGGCATCCTTCCGTACGCGGAAGACGTTTACAAGTACATGCGCCTGCTCGAAAAGGCCACGCCACGCGTGAAAGTTGTCTCGATCGGCACCAGCGAAGAGGGCCGCGAGATGATTGCCGTGGCTGTCTCCTCCGAAGCAAATCTGAAAAACCTCGAGCAGAATCGCCAGCGCCTCGCCAAACTTGCCGACCCGCGCACCATCCATCTCGACGATGCCGAAGCCGACAAACTCGTCGGCGAATCCGTCCCCGTCTACTACATCACCGGCACGATCCATTCTCCCGAAACCGGCGCGCCCACCGCGCTGATGGAGCTGGCCTATCGCCTCGCCGTCGACGAAAGCCCCTACATCCGTGATATTCGCGAGGGTGTCATCACTCTCATCACTCCAGTTGTTGAAGTGGACGGCCGCGACCGCATGGTCGATCTCTACAAATGGCATCTCGCCCATCCCAAGGATTTCTATCCGCCGCTCATCTATTGGGGCAAATACGTCGCGCACGACAACAACCGCGACGCCATGGGCATGACCCTTAAGCTCACCCAAAACGTCTTGAACACTTACCTCGGCTGGAATGCCCAGGTGCTCCACGACCTCCACGAATCCGTCCCCTATCTCTATGACAACACCGTCGGCGACGGCCCGTACAACGCGTGGTTGGATCCCCTGCTTGTGGATGAATGGCAAATGATTGGCGCGCGCAATGTGGCAGACATGACGAAGTTCGGCATGCCAGGCGTCTTCACCCACGGCGACTTCGATACCTGGTCCCCCGGCTACCTGATGTTTCTCGCCGCGATGCACAACGGCATCAGCCGCCTCTATGAAACGTTCGGCAACGGCGGCGCCGACACGCGCGAGCGCACGCTGGAGCCCGGCGAATATGCGCGCACCTGGTACCGTCCGAATCCACCGCTTCCCAAAGCACTGTGGTCGCAGCGCAACAACAACAATTACGAAGAATCCGGCCTGCTCACCTCGCTCCACTATTTCAACGAGAACAAGCGCCTGTTCCTAAAGAATTTCTATCTGAAAGGGAAGCGCTCCGTCCAAAAACCCTCCGCCGAAGGCCCGGCGGCCTACGTTTTGCCCGCCGACGATCCTCGCGCCAGCGTGCAAGCCGATCTTTTACGCATCATGCTCAGGCAACATGTCGAGATTTCACGCGCCACCAGCGCATTCCAGGCGACTCTCCCCGTCAAGAAAGAAAAGAAGTCAGCCAAAGCGACCGACACCGAGGAAAAACCAAAACCTGCCGCCCCAACCAGCCGCGATTTTCCCGCCGGCAGCTACGTCATTCGCATGGATCAGCCCTATTCCCGGGTCGCCGACGCGCTCCTCGACTACCAATACTGGAGCCCCGAAGATCCGCAGACCACTCCCTATGACGACACCGCCTGGACTCTTAGTGAACTCTTCGGTGTGCAAGTCACTCGCGTCACAGACTCCAAAGTTCTCGCGGTTCCGATGGAGCGCGTTACGGAACTCCGCCCCTTCGGTGGCGTGCAGGGCGAAGGCTCCGTATTCGCGATCGACAATCATGCCGAGCCCGCGCTTGCATCACTCCGTTATCGCTTGAAAGAGGCTTCGATCGACGCTGCGGAAGAACCATTCCAGTCCGGCGACCATAAATTCTCCCGCGGCACTTTCCTGATCCGCGGCGTCAGCCGCTCCGATTTGGATGCCGCCACAAAATCTCTCGGACTGCACGCCGTTGCGATCGCCGCTGCTCCCGGCGTCAAAACGCATCCCGTCCGCGCCCCGCGCATCGCATACGTGCACACCTGGATCAGCACGCAAGCTGAGGGCTGGTGGCGCCTCGCCTTCGACAACCTGCAAATCCCCTACGAATACATGAGCACTCAGGCACTGGCCAAAATTCCCGACCTGAACGCCAAATATGATGTGATCCTCTTTCCGCCCATCAGCGAGAACTCCAACCCGAACACCATCGTGCAGGGCACGCCGACCGCCTGGGGCAACCCCCTCCCGTGGATGAACACGCCCGAAACGCCCAATCTCGTCGGCAAAAATGACTCGACGCCCGATATGCGCCCCGGCCTCGGTTGGGACGGCGTCGCCAAGCTGCAAGCTTTTGTGCAAAAGGGCGGCGTCCTGCTCACGGCGACGGACACTTCGCGATTCGCGGTAGCCATCGGATTGGTCAATGGAGTCACCACCAGCAACTCTGAAAAGATGAAGATTGTCGGCTCGATCGTCGGCACGCGCCTTGTTGACGCGGCCAGCCCGATTGCCTACGGCTACGACGAGAAAGTCTCCGCCTATTGCGACAACGGCCCCATCTTCTCCGTCACTAGCATCATCGGCTCTCGCCGCCGGCGTCTTGGGCCGGAGATGAATTCGCGGCCAACGGGGCGCGGCACCAAGGACGACCCCGATTTCGTCATCGGCCGCCCATCCTCCGAAATTCCAGACCAGCCGGAGAAGGAACTCTGGGAAGCTACTCCGCCAACCGATGAGCAACTCTTTAACAATCCGCGCGTCATCCCTCCGGCCGACCGGGCACGAGTCATCCTGCGCTACGCCGACTCCAAAGACCTGCTCATTTCCGGCCTCGTCGAGAGCGGCACCGAAATCGCCCAGCACCCCGCAGTGCTGGATGTGCCCAGCGGCTCAGGCCATGTCGTCCTGTTTTCCATTAACCCCGTCTACCGCGGCGAAACGGAGAACACCTACTCCCTGGTGCTCAACGCCCTCCTGAACTTCGACAGCCTGAACGCCGGCCGCAAAGCAGCCGACATTGTAGGCGCTGGGCTTTAGCCCGGCCCGTCTTGGGTTTAGTAGTGGCCGATCTTCAGATCGGCCCGAGCGCGTTGCCGCCGCTACCCCGTACGAGAATCCCCGCCACGAAATTCGCGATATTTCCGGTTCTCCTTGCCATTAAAACTGTTTGGAGTACAATCGCCGCCGACATGCCCAAACGGAAACCTCGCAAAGCTCCGAAGCGGCCGGCCCGCCGGCGTTCTGGCGGCGCAGCGGACACCAAACTCCCGAAAAATGCCGTCACCCTGGTCGTTACTCTCCGCGCCAAGGAAGGGCAACACATCCTCCTCGAAGCCGAGCTTCGCGCGCTCATCGCGCCAACGCGCAAAGAAGAAGGCTGCCTGCAATTCGATCTGCATGGCTGCGCCGATCAGCCCGGCGCGTTCCTCCTCCATGAAGTCTGGGAAGCCCGAGAACACCACACCGCGCACACCCGCACGCCGCATTACCTGCGCTGGAACGCCCGCAAAGACGCGCTACTCGCCTCCCGCGAATCCGCCTTCTGGCACCAACTCGCGTAGCCTTCTTTGGAGTGCGGCAGCTCAGCTGCCGCTTTTACGGTTGAACTTCATGCAAGCGTTCTAAGTGGTGCGCGAATGTAGTCTTGTAGCGGCCGCCTTCCGAGGCGGGCGCCTTTGGTTTTTCTGGATTTATGATTCGAACTGCGCGGATTTCCTAATCCAACGTCTTCGCCATCCTCACCACGGTCAATGACATCCCATTCGGCAGCGGCACTTCAATCTGCTCGCCCTTTGCGTAACCCCGCGCGGCGTACATCGGAACTCCCGTCAACGTCGCGCCCATCTCAAAACGCCGGAACCCGCGCGCATAAGCGGCATCCTAGCAGGTCTTCAAAATTAAGCTCGCGATCCCGCGCCGCGTCCACTCCGGGTGAACAAAAAACGCCCTGATCTTCGCTGCATCGCAGGCCGGGTCAAGCATGGCATCGTCGCGATAGGGTCCATGATCGCTGCCGTAGAGCGTCTTGCGCATGCTCCACCCGCCGCAAGCCGCCAATAGCTTCTCTCCATCTCCGCCAACCGCCTCCACAACGTAATACGTTTCATCCGCGATCAGCTGTGTGTCCACGCCGTACGCCGTGCCCAGTGCTGCATCCAATTGCTCCGCGGAATAATCCTCGCGCTGCAAAACCCTCACCGACTTATCAATCAACTCCCGAAGCGTCGGAATGTCCGGGCTCGTCGCCAGTCGAATCGCAAAATTGTCACTCCGCTCCACCATGAACCGGCCCGCGCTTCTTTGGAGTGCGGTCGCTCTGCCACCGCTTTTACAGTTTCAACTTTCCACCCAACCAATCTCTCCGCCGGTCACCCAGCGCACGCAATTCTAGCCCTCCGGTATGCCCAGGTAATACCCCGGCCGGGCGCGCACTTTCAATCCGCGCTCTTTCTCCTTCGTCACCGTCACGCTGATCTCGTGATACCCGTCGGTCGCCTCGCCACTCGGCGTGTACGTCAGCGTGTACTGCGCATGCAGCTCTCCGCCAATCTCATCAATCACTGTCTCGATCGTCCGGTCCTTCCACGTCGAGACATGCAGTCCTCCCGTCGCCGCCGCGGCAATCTCCAGTTGATGTGCCGTCACCTGATCCTTCGCATGCGAGACCGCCCAAACCGCCAGCGCCAACAAGTTCACTCCTTGCGCGTGCGCATTATCGTCCGTGGTCGGCGTCTGAATTGTTCCGGGAGGTCCTGGCATTCCAAACGTGCCCTCAGGAGTAGCCCGCGTCGGCCCCGTATACTCGGGCTTCTTCTTCAAATCCGCTTTCATGCTCGAAATTCCCACTGTGTAAATCGTAATGTTCGCCAGTTGCGCCCGCCTTAGCACCTCGCCCAGTTTCTCCTCACTCCCCGAATCGTGCGCTTCCGCAATCACCAGCATCACTCGCCGGTGGCCCAGTTCGGTCTCCGAGACTTCCGGCCTCGCGCTCAGAAGTTCCACAGCTTTCGACATGGCGTCGAACAGTCTGGCTCCGGATGTTCCTTCGGGCAATCCAGACATCGTCTTTTCCATCAGATCGGCGCTGCTCGTAAACTCCAGCAGGGTACTCACCCGATCGTCAAATCCCACGACGGCGCCTTCGCCGGTCGGCCCCGTCACCGTCTGCGAAATCAGAATCCCCGACTTGCGAATCTTCGGCAAAATCGGCTCGATCCGCGAACTCGTCTCCACCACCACCACCAATGAAATCGGGTCTCCACCCAAATTGAAATGCGTGATCTTTTGCGGCGCGCCGTTATCGGTAATCCGAAAATCGGATTCTTCCAGGTCGTGCACCATTTCGCCTTTTTCGTTCCGCACCGTCACCGGCGTATTCACCAGCACGGTTCGGACCTTGATCGCAGTTGGCGCCTTCTGAATCGGCACTCCCGGCTGCGGAATCATCGGCCCGTCGGGCGCTTGGGCTCGCGCACGCGGCAGCGCAACTGTCACCATCGCAATCATTCCCGCAAAAATCGCCAAGCGTATCTTCATCGGCAACCGCCGCCTTATTCAGTGAATCGCGATATTCTCGCCCGGCGAAACCCCGCCGCGCGCAAGCGTATTCAATTCGACGCTTGCCGCCCCAAAGGCGTTGCCGCCGCCCAGCGCCCTGCCTACAATCTAAACGCACCTTGAATGGAGAGAATTCTCATGCCCGACGGTAAGCGCCCCAAGCCCCAACACGCCCCGAAAGCTCCCCACGAAAATGCCGAGTTCCTGGCCAGCACCCCGGCGCGGCCCATTCGCATCATTTCCGAGTACATCTATCCCCTCGTGCAACTTAAGAAGGAAGGAATCTGCGACACTATCGTGATGTTCGGCTCCGCCCGCATCCACTCTCGCGAAGCAGCCTCCTCCCGCTACACCCGCCTGAAAAAAATGAAGACTTCCCGTTGGAGCGACGCCCGGCGGAAAACACATCGCCTGCACATTCGCGAAGCCAAAAACGCGCTCGAAATGTCCGTCTATTACGAAGAGGCCCGTCTACTCTCTCACAAGATAACCACATGGGCGCTATCGCTCGGTCCGCGCCCACGCCGCTTTGTCATCTGCTCCGGCGGCGGTCCCGGCATCATGGAAGCTGCCAACCGAGGAGCCTATGAAGCCGGAGGAAAGTCTATCGGCCTCTCCATCGAATTGCCTCACGAGCAATTCGCGAATCCCTACATCAGCCCCGAGCTCAGCTTCAATTTCCACTATTTCTTCATGCGCAAATTGTGGTTCGCCCAAATTGCCAAAGCCCTCATCGTTTTTCCAGGAGGCTTCGGCACCCTCGACGAACTCTGGGAGATGATGACCCTCTCGCAAACCGGCAAAATGCCCAAGCACACCATCATCATCATCTACGGCCGCAAGTATTGGAATGAAGTGCTGAAGCTTAAGAACATGGTCCGTTGGGGCACTATCAGCCAGGCGGATTTCGACAATCTGCAATATGCCGACAGCGTCGACGAAGCGTTCGACAAAATTCGCATGGGCCTGGAGAAATATCACATGCAAGGAGACCCCTTTCTCCAGGCATATTGAGCAAGCATGTCCGACACCCGCTGGCTTGCGCGTATCGGCGAACTGGCGAACGTAAAACTCTCCGGTCCCTCTCAGGTCTTTACCGTATTGCCAGCCGCTTTTTACTGCTCCATACTTGACTCCTCTGTACGCCCACCCGCTTTCCACACATCTCGCCGCAGCCAGTTCCTGCTGTGGCCACAAAGGGAGAACCTATGAAGCTTCAATTCAACGCCTGGGGGTTTCGCGCAGTTCTTTCCGCATCTGCGCTAAGCGCTGCGCTGTTCTTTGTGGGCGCCGCCCCGTCGCGCGCGGACAACGACGACTGCCAGAAGCGCATCGCCCGCGCAGATCACAAACTCCATGAAGCCGCCGAGCATCATGGTTGGAATAGCCCGCAGGCGGCGAAGTATCGCCATCAACTTGCCGAAGCGCGTGAGTGGTGCTGGGAACATAGCCATCGCTGGTGGGATGAAGACGGCCGCCGCTGGCGCACGGATCGCGATTGGGACGACCACGATCACGACCGCCACTAAACCAATGCCTGTTTAAATCCCGAGTGCCGGGCGCTTGCCCGGCACTTCTTGTTTTCTGCTTTCTGTTATCTGGTCCCTGTTCTCCCTGCTCACGAGAGCACCCTCCATCCGGCAGGCGACCGAGATGCCAGTATCCAACTTACTTTCTGTCCCTTACAAACACCACAACATTCCATTCAAACATGTGTTTGAATCCACAGGATGCACCCCGATCGCCAGCCCGGGCCGAACTCCTGGAGGCAATCTTATGAAACTTATCTCGTTTAACCTCGGTTCGTTTCTCGGAAAGACGGCGTTGGCCACTGCGGCCCTCGGCTTCTTCCTGGCCGCCGGTGCGCCCGCCGCAAAAGCCAATGATTGGGACGACTGCAATCGCCGGGTCGCCTATACGGAATGGCGCTACCACGAAGCCGTCGAGCGCTTCGGCCCCTATAGCCGCGACGCGCGCCATTGGGCACACGAACGCCACGAAGCCTACGAACGCCAGGCTCATCTCCGTCACGAATACCGTGAACACCATCGCGACTGGGATGATCACTACTACCGCGACTACGACCGCCGCTAATTTGGAGTGCGGCTTGCCCTGAGCCCGCCGAATTGCCAAAACCTCAATGTTAAACCCTGGCCCTGAGTTTACTCAGGGCCTTCGCATTTAAGTGCCGTTCGTTCGCGCCTCAAGCGCGCAAACACGAAAAGGGCGCCCGAACCACAGGCGCCCTCTCCCGCTTCTTATTAATCGCGATTATTCCGCGTGAACCAGCGGCTCATCCGAAAACACCGCCGCGAACCGCTTCGTTTCATCCTGATCGTACAGCATCACCACCGGCACTATCCGCAACGACTGCTTGCACAAATGGCATTGCACGCCTTCGCCCTGCAAATCCTGCAGAAAGCCGTCTGTAAACTTATATTCCGTCCGCTCGCGCCGCGCCTTCTTCTGGCTCTTCGCGCCGCAATGAGGACAAGTAAATTCCACTACGTCCTGCTGCGGATCGCGGTCCAGAGCTGCCCAGCCCGTGCGGCGCACGCCGACAACTTCGGGTAAATGTCTTTCCATCGGGTTTCCTCCTTGGTTCCACGTCCGAAATATTCGATGCAGCGTGGAATCGTTTAGATGTAACTAAATCTTTAATATTCCTTCCGAATATTCCGAACCATTCATCATAGTAGAAACACATTAGTTGCCCTTTCTGGAGTCCCCCGCGATGTCCTTTCTCCATCTACGCGTTACATGCGGACGCCTCTTCTCAGCGACCTCTGCTTGTCCTGAGCACCTCTGCGAACTCTGCGTTAAGTCCCCTCTTTCTGATGTTTTCCCCCCCGGGCACTTCATCCTGTCCCCGGTGTCAAACAACACAGAGGACGCGCGCACCTCACATCCCTGCGAGCGCGGCGCTGGTCTCCGGAACGCAACCTTCGGAGGCTGGCGCCGCAAAAATCCCACGGCTGGCAGGAAATTTCCGGAGGTGTGTGATGACTCTCGAAGTCCAACGTGTGTCCGGTCTGTCCGAAAATGGATTTGGTTCGCTCGGCAGTTGTCTCGTCGAAGGCGATCCTCAATCTGAAAAGCGCGCTCGCCGCATCAAACAGCGTGCAATAGCAATATCCATCGTCCTGCAGAGCCTAGCTCTCGTCGCGCTCGTTCTTTTTCCGCTTCTCAGCAAAGGCGAGCGCATCTCCCTCCAAAACATGACGCCCATTCCACCCTACGCTCCCATTGGTGATCACAAACCGTCCACCACGCCTCCGCGACGTGAAGTGCATACTCCCCCACTCTGCCACTTTTGCCAGCCTCCAAATATTTCTCCCATCGTGGTCACCCGCGATCCAACAACTTCCGCGGAACACGAAGACTCACCCGGCGACCCGATCCCCGGACTTCTTCCGACTCCCGGTGTGAACGGCGGTGTTCATCCTACAGAGACCCACCCAATGGCTCCAATAGATGAAAAAACGACCGTGAAAGCGGAGCGGCGTTCCGTCAGTGAACTCCAGCAAATGGCCCAGCTCATCACTCGCGTTGAGCCCAGGTACCCGCCGCTCGCCATCCAAATTCACCGCGAAGGCCGCGTGGAACTTCACGCCCTCATCTCCCCCACGGGCACCATCGAGTCTCTGGAAGTAATCTCCGGCGACCCCTTTTTCATCCAATCGGCCCTCGCCGCGGTCCGCGAGTGGCGCTACCGCCCCACCATCCTCAACGGGCGTCCCATTGAAGTAGACACCCACATCACGGTCATCTACACTCTCAGCCACTAATTTGGAGTGCGGCAGCAAAGCTGCCGCTTTTACGGTTGCAACTCAACCGGCCAACCAAATATTCACAACAAACGTCACGCACCCAATCCTTCATCCAGCTTCCAACCAAACAAAAAAGCCGGCGCTCGCCGCCGGCTTCCTGCTCTCTGTGTTTTCTTCTCAGCGAACTCAGCGCTCTCTGCGGCCTCTGCGTCCTCCCTCTCCCTCTTCCTCTACAAAACCGGCTCCCCGGAATACCGCCCAATTGCTTCGCGCGCCAGATCCCGCAACCGCACCATCTCCTGCAGCTGGTTGGGATCGTCGCTCCGCAATTCCCGCGAAGGATAAATCGGCGGCGACAACGTAATCGTCACGCTGGTCGGCCGAGGCAGGATCATGCCATCACGCAAAAATCTTCGCGTCCCCTTCAACGAGACGGGAATCACCGGCGAGCCCGTGGTCACCGCCCCGCGAAAAGCTCCCAATTGAAACGGCCGCACCCCGCTCTCCCGCGTAAATGTTCCCTCGGGAAACACAAACACTGAATCGCCGCGACGAAGGCACTCTTCAATCTCATCCACCTGCTTCAGCCGCGAACTGGCATCATGCCGGTTGAACGACAAGTGCCCCATCTGATTCAGAAATGTCCCGATGAACGGCATATCATTCACTTCGTTTTTCGCAACAAACCGGTAAGTCACTCCCAGCCCCATCATCACCGGCAACACATCAAAATAACTCGCATGGTTGGACGCGTACACTTTCGCGCCCGGCGTATCCATGTATTCCTTGCCCACCACCTTCAGCCGGATTCCTGCCAGCGCGAACAGCACATGCAACGCGGACGAAGTAAATCGTCCCGCCGCTTTCTCATCTTTAATCTGCTTCACGATGAACCAGGACGGCACAATCCACAAAAAGAACACGATCCCAAAATACACACCGTAAATTTTCTCCAGCACCTTCAATATTCCGCGACCAACGCTCTGCGCCGCTTCCCGCAAAAAGGTCCCAGTGCCCAACCGCGCGATCTGCACCCACGCGGGAGGCCTGCCCGCCGCCAGCGTTCCCGCCACATATAACTGTTTCGTCTCATCCCGCCGCAATTTCCCGCTCGAAGTCTTGGGAATGCTCCCCGACGGAATCAATTCCACGCGATCGGGTGGAAATCCCAGCCCCCGCGAAACCTCGTCATTGATCGCCGCCACGATCCTTGCGCGTTGCGACGCATCTTCCTCGCGGGACTCAGCCACAATCACTAGTTTTTCCGTGCCGCTGCTTTTGTCCTTCAATCCGAACGCCACCACGCAGCCCTTGCGGATCCCTTCCGCGCGCGCCGCCAACTCTTCCACTTCGTGCGGATACAAATTGCGCCCGCCCTTGATGATGATGTCCTTCACCCGGCCGGTGATAAAAATCTCCCCGTCCGCTTGAAACGCGCGGTCGCCGGAATCGAGCCACGGGTACTCGCCTTCGTGCTGCGCCGCTCCTTGCGGCATCAACTTCGCCGTCGCCTCGGGGTTTTCGAAATAGCCGCTGGTCCCCGAAGGCCCGCGGAACCACAAGAATCCCTCCGTTCGCTCCACGACCTCGTTGCCTCGCTCATCCACAATCATTACGTCGTGTCCTGGAAAGGATTTTCCCGACGAGACGAACGCAATCGCAGTCTCATCTCCCTCTATCGCTGGCACCACCCGTCCCTGCGCTGTGAACGCTTCCCGTTCCACGCGCTCCACCCGCGGTAAACGGTCCAAAGGAGGGAATGTCACACCTAGTGAAGCCTCCGCCAGTCCGTACACTGGCAGCATCGCCTCTCTCCGGAAACCATACTTCGTAAATCGGTTCGCAAATCGCTCCAGCGTCTCCGGATTCACCGGCTCCGCTCCATTCATCACTATGCGCATCGAACTGAGGTCTACGCCTTCCAGTGCTTTGTCGGAAATCTTGCGCACGCATAACTCGTACGCAAAATTCGGCGCCGCCGTAATCGTCCCTTTATGTTTGCTCATTGCTTGCAGCCAGCGTTCCGGCCGCGTCAGAAAAGCCAAGGGCGACATCACCACCAGCGGCACGCCATGCAGCAGCAGCGTCAGCCACGCGCCGATTAATCCCATGTCGTGATACAGCGGCAGCCAACTGATCCCCACATCTTCCGGGCCCATCTGCACGCCCTGCGCAATCACCCGCATGTTCGCCAGCAAATTCGCGTGCGTCAGCACCACACCCTTCGGATCGCCGGTCGAGCCTGATGTGTACTGCAGCAGCGCAATGTCACTGCCCTTGCGTATCCGAGTCCCGCTGATGAACGCCGGCAGCGCCCCCGGAGCCGGCGGTGGCGCCTTCTCTGCCGCTTCCAGCAATTTCTCTGCTTCCACAACGCCCAGCAGCGATTTCACCCGCGGCTTCAAAAGCTTTGCAACCGCCTCCGCTCTATGGAACGTGAGCAACAGACAAACGCCCGCATTGTTCAAAATGGCCGATTGTCGCTCCGCATACTCCTCAATCCGGTCAGCGCGAAACGGTGGATAAATCGGCACCGGCACCGCCCCCGCCAGCAAAATTCCCGCGTAACAAATGAAGAACTGCCGCGACGTCGGCAGCATCAACGACACGCGCCCGCCCGGTGGCACTCCGCGCCGTGCCAATTCCTCCGCGCACTTCTGCGCTGCCGTATACAACTCCCCAAAGGTCAGTGCGTAGTGATGTTCGCCCCGCTCGTCGTCTTCTGTAATCAGCAGGTGAGCTCGATCTGCATCGTGTACTCCACGGTAGCGGATCACTTCCAAAAGCGTTTCCGCTCTCTCCACAATCGAGTCCGCCGCCTTCTGCTCCAACTCTCGGGTCGCCACGCTTGCTCGTAGCCCCGAGAAGCCTTCTTCCTCGCCAACCGGAGTCCCTGGCGCCTCCACAATTGCCACAGTCAACTCTTCCGGCGTGGTCGCTTCCGCCGCCAGCGTATCCGGCAGGCGCACCTCGAAAGCACTCTCCAGCCTCGTCAACAACTCCACGCGTTCCAGGCTTCCCAACCCTAAATCCCGATCCAGATTCGAATGAATCGAAAGCTCCACTACGGCGCCGTGACTGCCAAGTTCCTCCAGCAGTCCGCGCAACACATCCAAAACGCGCTCTCGCACGCCAGGCAAGTCTAATTGTGGGGAAGTTGTCGCCAAGGTGTTCCTTCACTGACCAGCTTCGCGTGAGGCTAACACGCCGCAGTCCCGTTTTCCATCATTGTGGCACAGCCACGACTGGCTGTGCTCTTGGGTTCTCTTCTCGGCGCCCTCAGCGCTCTCTGCGGCCTCTGCGTTAATTCCGTCTTCTTCTAAGCGCCCTGCTTCTTCGCCCCCCATCCCGGCGGCATCAACGTGGTGCTCAAATCCACGCCCGACAAATCAACATTCTTCAAATCCGTCTCGCGCAAAATCGCAATTCCCATGTCAGCGCCGGCGAATTTCGCGCCATCCAGATGCGCATCCCGGAAATTCACATTCCGCAGCATCGCCTTCTGAAAGTTCGCGCCTGTCAGGTCGCAGCGGAAGAACTCCACGCCGCTCGCCTGCGCTTCCGCAAGATTTGCCCCCGGCAGAAATGCCTCCGTCAGGTCAACCTTCCGCAAATCTGCCTTCCGAAGATTCGCTCCAGACAGATCCGCTCCCGGCAACCGCGCCCCGCGCAAGTCGCTGCCTTCCAGATTCGCATCCTTTAGGATCGCCCCTGCCAGGTTCATCTCTTTCAGATCTGCCCCGGACAGATCCGCTCCCGTCAGGTCCGCCCGCGCTCCGCCTTCTTTGTTCGCCCAAAAAAACTCGTGGGCCTTCAGGATCTCTTCCAGTGTCTTGCCGTTGTGCTTAATCTTTTTCAAGCTTCTCAGTCCCATAGTCGTTTCTTCCTCTCGTTCTGCAACCTTCTATTTTAGCGAATCCTGCTCCACTCGGGAACCATTCCGCTGCTTCCTGCAAGCCCGCAATCTGCCCGCTGTGCTACTCTGCCTCCGTGAAGAACTGCCTTGTCCGCGTCACCTTGGTTCTGTTGGCCGCACTTCCAGCGAGTTTCTCTGCCCGCGCCCAGGAAGACGAAATCGTCGCTAACCTCGCCGGTGGCCGGGCCATTATCCTCGTAGCCAATGATGCCATTCTCTTCGCGGCGATTGATCACCCCATTGAATCCAAGTCCGTTCCTCCGCGCGTCGCCGCCATCGATAATCGTCACATCGGCATTTTCTTTGGCGCTTCGGAATGGCAGGTTACCTCCCAACCCAAGCCCATTCGACTCGACCGTGACATTCCCCACTTTGCCGCCGTCGACCCCCGCTTCGCTCCCTCCGCTGCCGCCGAACAGGATCTCGAGCAAATCGGCGTTGCCTTCCTCGAAAAATTGCGCCCTCTCGCTTCCCAGCTCCATCATCCGATCGATCTCAAACACGACGAACCTCTTTTCCAGATCGTCCTCCTCGGCTACGCTCCGAAAGATTACGGGCCGGAAATCTGGCTCATCGACTTTCAGGTTGAACAGAGTTCCGTCGCCGCCCGGGGAGACTACTGGCAGACCCACGTTCTCCGGCCTCGCTTCACGCAGCTCTATCCTCCCGAAAAACATCAGCCCAAAACCATTATTGAAGTCCGAGTCCCATCCGATCTCCAGGACCTCCCGCTCCTCGGCCTCATCCAGCAGAATGCGCCTGCGATCGCCCGCCTTCGTTCTTCAGACCCGCACATCAACAAAGCATTTGAACTAATCCAGAAAGGCGAGGCGCAAAAAGCCGATCCAGTGGCTGCGGGTGATTTTCTCCGCGCTGCGCTGCCTATCCTCGCCGGCGACGCACACTTCTTCCTCGGCTCCATGACCGAAAATGGCAGGTTTGACTGGATTGTTCCGCCCGACGAGCCCCGCGAAAAAGAAAAGCAGACCGAAGACAAAAACCGCCCGCCCGACGCCCCCACTCTTCAGCGGAAGCCAAAGCCCTAGCTAGTAGCTTTCGTAGGGCCCGCTTTCTGCCTGCCCCTCGCAGGAGGGAGGCGGCCCGCTCCTGGGTTCTCCCTACTCTTCTACGCAATTCAAACGCCTTGCGCAGCCGACCGCTCCATCACCACAATCTCATCTCCGCGCTTCAACAACCCGCCCCGCATCACCTTGCACAGCATTCCACGCCTGCCCTGCATTGCCACCTGCAGCCCTGGCCGGAGCGCCTCGATCTGCTCGCATGGATCGCACACTGCACTCACTTGCAATTCCACTTCGCCGATTTGCAGCTTCTGTCCAATTGCCAATCCATTGACGTCTAATCCCTGCGTGGTCACGTTCTCTCGCACAATTCCGGGCATTAATTCGAACGCGGCCAGCGTCTCCTGATCCATCAACAAAAGCTGCCGTTTCCCCTGCGGCCGGGCATGTGCACACCCTTGCAAACCCACCTCTTCCACCGCGCGCACCTCCTGCAACTCCTCCATCGGTTCACGCCGCTTCGGCGCTCGAAATAAATGAATCACACTGGCCATCGTTCAATCTCCTGCTGCCGAGCTTTGTCGCTGAGGCTTCCCGATGTCTCTCCGGTAATGCATGCCTTCAAAATGAATTTTCCCCGCGGCTTCATACGCCTTCTGCAGCGCGGCGCTCAGCGTACTCCCCGTGGCTGTCACTCCAAGCACCCGTCCTCCACTCGTCACAATCGTCTCTCCCACCCGCTTCGTTCCCGCGTGCAGCACTTTTACGTCCGCAACACGCGCCGCTTCTGCCAATCCACGAATCTCATTCCCTGTTTCAAATTTTCCCGGATATCCCCCCGAAGCCATCACCACGCAGGCGCTCGCCCCTGCCTTCCACTTCATCTTTTCTGGTTTCAGGTTTCCGGCCGTCGCGTCCGCCAGCACCTCTGCCAGATCAAAATCTACCCGCGCCAAAATCGCCTGCGTTTCCGGATCGCCCAGCCGGCAATTGAACTCCAGCACTTTTGGCCCGCTCTTCGTCAGCATCAATCCCACATACAAAAACCCCTGGTAGCGAATCCCGTCCGCGGCCAGGCCCTTCATCGTTGGCTCCACGATCGTTTTCTCAATCGTGCGCCGCAAATCGGCAGGCAAGAGCTCGTCGGAAGAATACGCGCCCATCCCACCCGTATTCGGCCCCTGGTTGTTGTCGAATGCCCGCTTATGATCCCGCGTCGGCACTAGTGGCGCGTAGCGCTCTCCGTCGGTCAGTAGAATAAACGAAAGCTCTTCTCCCTCCAGAGCTTCCTCCAACATCACCCGCTTTCCGCCGTCACCTAACTCGTTTTTCTCCATCACCCTCTCAATAAAATCCGTCGCCGCGTCCGGATTCGGCGCCACAAAAACGCCTTTTCCGGCGCATAATCCGTCCGCCTTGATCACCACCGGCCAATCCACCGCGCACAGCGCCCCATACGCGCCCCCCGCCGAATCGTGCGCACCATACAGTTCCGCGGTCGGGATATTGTGTCGCTGCAGGAATTCCTTCGCGAAGATCTTGCTGCCTTCCAGTTGAGCCGCCTTCTTGTCCGGCCCAACCACCGCCCACTTTCTCTCGGTAAAGGCATCCACCAATCCATTCACCAAAGGCAGTTCCGGTCCTACTACAGTCAGCTCCGGCGTAAATTTTTCCGCCAGCGTTATGCATCCCGCCACATCTCCGGCATCCACCGCCGCGCACTCCGCCTCACCAGCGATGCCGCCATTTCCCGGCGCACACCAGATCTTCTCCACGCCGGCGCTTTGCCCTAGTTTCCACACCAGCGCATGCTCACGCCCACCACCGCCAATCATCAGGATTTTCATTTTCGAGTGCCTTTCGTGAAGCGCACAGGAAAGATAGTCGGGGGAGAGAATGCTGTCAACTCAACGAACAGCGAGTGGGCGAGGTAGGGCTCAATAGCTCACTAACCACTATATATTACTTAAACGGTTAGTCATGATTCAACGGCAAACGCAGGTTCTTCATGCCTGCCCAACGGCACGAATGGGAATTGTGACTCCAGCGGACGCATCAGACGCGGCTAGCATATGGCAGCGCCCGTCAAAAATACCGCCTGGGTCAATCACCATACAAGGGGAGTGCACTTCACCAGTGACGACGCCTTTGGGCTGAATCTCCACGCGGCCGCGGGCAAAAATCACTCCGTCGAAGTGTCCCGAGATCACCACGCGGTTCCCCTCGATCTGTCCCTCGACCTTTGCGTTCTCGCCGAGAATGACGGTCTGCTCCGAAATAATATTTCCTTTCACATGGCCGTCGATGCGAAACGTCCCTGTAAGTGTCAACGTGCCTTCCAGCGACACGCCCTGATCAATGAATCCTGTCCACTCTTCGCCGCCGCCGTTTTTCGATGAACTGGGCCACTTCCACGCCATTGGTATTCCCCCAAACGATGCTTCCGATTCGGTGCTTCGGAAGTCTACTTCACCAATGTAGCCCCGAGCGTCGAGAAGTCAACGCCACATCTCGAGTGAGTTGTCGAATGAAATCCCTGAACGAACGTCCAGTAAAATATTTCGCGCGAGGTCGCTATTTCATCAGCCGGTCGTAAATTCCCATCAATTGTGCTTGGTCATAAAACTCCAAAACCAATTGACCTGGGCGTATCCGGGTTTTCTCCCGCAGATGAACTTTTGTGCCCAGGTGCCGTTGCAGTTCATCCAGGGCTTCACGGATATTCGGATCTACCGCGGTTTCCGTAACCGCCCGTGCGCTGCGCGCTCTCCGAGAGCCAAGCCGTTCGATTTGCCGCACCGTCAGTCCGCCGCGCGCTGCACGCTTCGCATAGCGCATCCGCAAAGCCGGCTCCGCAACTCCCAGCAATGCCCGCCCGTGTCCCGCCGTCAATCTTCCTTCCTCAATCCAATCCTGAATCGTAGATTCCAGTTTCAGCAGGCGAATCGCATTGGCAACGGTCGCGCGATCTTTGCCGGTACGTTCCGCCACCGATTCCTGAGTCAGTTGAAATTCATCCATCAATCGTTCAAACGCCCGGGCCGCTTCTATCGCATTCAAATCTTCGCGCTGGATGTTTTCCACCAGCGTCATTTCAAGCGCCAATTCGTCGGGCACCTGGCGCACAATCGACGAGACTTTCTTCAGCCCAGCTCTTTGCGCGGCCCTCCAGCGCCGCTCGCCGGCAATCAGTTGGTAGCGATTTCCAACCGGGCGGACCACGATTGGTTGAATGATCCCGCTTGCCTGAATTGAGCGGGCCAGTTCATCCAGTGCTTCTTCGCGGAATCGCGTGCGTGGTTGGTAGGGGCTCGGCTCAATCAGGTCAATGTCAATTTGCAGCGGTCCGGCAAGCGATGGACTCGGAGCAGGCGCGGCGGCTGTGGCCGCCCCCCCGGATGCTGCGTGCGAAGTGGTAGATGTTCCTGCACTAGTCGGTGGCGGCGTTGCCGGAGTTTGCGGCTCAGGCTCCCGAATGAGCGCTCCGAGCCCCCGTCCCAAGGCGTTTCTCGGCATTGGCAATTACCTCCTGTGCTAGCTGTGTGTACCCCTCTGCGCCCTTACTGTGTATATCATAGAAAATAATAGGTTTACCGAAACTTGGTGCCTCGGCAAGTCGCACGTTTCGCGGAATCAGGCTCTGGAAGATCTGCGTTCCAAAAAAACTGCGCAAATCGGTGGCAACTTGCCGGGAGAGGCTGGTCCGTTCGTCGTACATCGTCAGTAGAATGCCTTCAATCTCCAAACTTGGATTGAGAGTACGTCGAATGCGCATCAAGGTATCTAGCAGTTCCGAAACCCCTTCCAAGGCCAGATATTCGCATTGGATCGGAACTAAGACAGCATCGGCAGCAACAAGAGCATTCAAGGTCAGCAAGTCAAGAGCGGGCGGGCAATCCAGGATGATGAAATTGTATCTCTCTCGGAGCGGCTGGAGAAATGCCTGCAACTTATACTCGCGGTTTTCTGCTGCGACCAATTCGACCGCAGCTCCAGCCAGATTCTTGTCAGCCGGAAGGACATCTAGCTTCTCTACCTGAGACTTCTGTACGATCCTATCGAAAGGTTCATTCAATATCAGAGTGTGATAGAGCGTTCTGCGGGAAGGGTCTTTCTGAAAGCCGATGGCAGCGGTAGCGTTGGCTTGGGAGTCGCAATCGACCAGCAAGGTGGCTTGATCGGCCGTGGCCAGACATGCAGCTAGATTCACGGCGGTAGTGGTCTTGCCTACCCCGCCTTTTTGGTTTGCTATGGCAATGATACGGGCCAAATTATTCTCCCAAACGTGCGGAACGTATCAAAATCCCCGTACAGTTGCAAGATGTTTCACGTGGAACATTGTTCGTGCTGCGGATTTCTTGTTAGTTCAAGGATGTTCCACGTGGAACACTGAGTACGAACTTTCTCGAGGTATCTTATCTCGGCAATCCACCAGAAGACCCTGAAGAATTGAGGGTTCCTATACCCTCGCCCGATTGTTCCACGTGGAACATTCCGCCCTAACTCCGATCCGGTTTCGCAGGCGTCCCGCTTTCCTTCCTGTGGGCGCGGGCCGCTAAACTCATCCACAATGGAATGGCTCTCGAGTGACCTCAGGGTCATTCAGATAACTCGATTCCTGCAGTGGCCACTCTCAGCGCGCCGTTGGCCCAATCGCACGATAATTTAGTCAAGAAAATGATTGCCAGCTTTTGCAGCGCCTGCAATGCACACGTTGGAGATTTCCCGATTGTTCCACGTGGAACACCGTCCATGGAAATTCTCTGAGTAATCGACAAGCCGATCGAAGGTAAAAGTGAAATATTGCGGGATTCTAAAGAAGTGCGTAATTTGTCGTCACGCCGACATTTCTTTCTTTTTTCCAACCAACAGATACCTTTGAAGCGATTTCGGTATCAAAATCGGCTCTCTCCACTCCCACTCTTTCGATTTCCGCGCCTCTTCGAGGTCGCGCCCGCCGATCCAAAGGATTACTTGGCTCGCGTCAACCCGATTTGACCCTGCCCATTCCAAGAACGGCCCAAATTCACCCACCGCGCGGGAACAAACAAAGTCCAGGGGTGCCAATTCTTCTCCCAATTCCTCATAACGGCTGATCAGTACGCGGCTATTTGTAAGTTGAAGTTCGCGGACAATTTCGGCGAGAAAAGTACCTTTCTTAACATTGGCTTCCACAAGGCACAATTCCAATTCCGGCCGCATAATTTTCAAAGGGATCCCCGGAAAGCCCGGACCTGACCCAATGTCGGCAAGGCGTCCCTTATCCACAGGAATTGCACCGGCGGCAAACATGGATTCACAAAAGTGACGATATAGTATCTCCAGGGGGCTGCGAATCGCCGTCAAGTTCAGCTTGTCATTCCAGCGCAGCAGTGTCTTTATATATTGTTGAATTAACACGACTTGCTTTGAGTCCGTGGGAATCTGAAATTCGCCCAGCGCTTTCCGGATCGTTTCTTCGGAAACCGGCTTCTCAACATCTGTTGTCATAGTTGTCAATACCCTGTGATAATCCAGCCGCAGAAAACTAGTCACTCGCCGCTCTTCCCAGCAAGTATTTAGGCGCCGCAACCCCCGCAGCGAGGTCAAGGCCAGCGTGCCACATCATGACCGGCACCAGGCTCCCAAACCCAAGTCTTCCGATCGCCAGCAGCACCCCGAAGATTCCGGTGCTTACGATTCCACCGCGTCCTTGATACGCATGTGCCAGCCCAAAGAGGATCGAAGACAAAATCACGACTAGCCAAAGCGGCAATCCTGCCTTGGAAAGAGCAGCAATCGCGAACCCTCTGTAGACGAACTCCTCGCAAACGCCCGCCGTGATTGCCAACGCCGAATAGGGCAAGTATTCCGACAAATTAACCGGTAAAATCCGACTTGCCAGTTTTCGCAAAAGCTCCGGAGCTTCCCCCTCCATTTTCCCAATGCGCCTGAGATTCAGCCACTGGAGCCCTCCGATGAAGACGGCTCCTGAAACGCCGCTCGCCACGATACCTACCCAGCCACGGGAGCCGAGTCCAAGTTCCTGCGCCGTCAATCCATGGACTAGCGCCCGCCAGGCCACAAGTCCAACCAGCATCCACTGAAATGCAATCGTGGCGGCGTATAGGACTAACTTCGCCCTTGTATCAACGGACGGCCGCGACAATAGCTTCTTCAATCGCGCGTAACCTCTCCACGGAATCACAACGCCCAGAAAGAGAAAGATCAACCAGAAGTCCCACGGCATCTCGCGATAAGAACACTTTCGAGCCCTTCCACGCAAGTCGCGCCGGGTAACAAATTTCCACCACTTGCCAGCAGAAATTCTGCGCGCTCGCTATAATCCAAAGTGCAGCATAGTGAGGTGTGGCTTGACCGATTCCGTGAAACTCACGGCCATGGTCAAGGCAGCTGGTTGAGCGGCCAAACTGAGTCCCGGGACGCTGGACTCAATACTACGGCGCCTACCACTGCCGACTGATCCGAACGTACTCGTTGGCTTCAGCACCAACGACGACGCGGGGGTGTATCTAATCAATGATGATCTCGCCCTGGTGCAGACGGTAGATTTTTTCACGCCAGTCGTGGACGACCCATTCACCTTCGGCCAGATCGCCGCAGCCAATTCTCTAAGCGATATATACGCCATGGGGGGCAAACCCATCTCCGCTCTCTCCATCGTTGGCTTTCCCGAAAAAGGTGATCCCGCAATCCTCGAGCTGATCATTCGCGGCGGCCTCGACAAAATGAAAGAAGCGAAGTGCACGGTCATCGGCGGCCACTCCATCCGCAATGACGACATTCAGTTTGGCTATGCCGTTACAGGAACCATCCACCCAAAAAAAATCTGGCGAAATGTAGGCGCGCAGGCAAACGACGTAATTCTGTTAACCAAAGCGATCGGGACGGGCCTCATTTCCACCGCGCTCAAGAGGGAGCGTGCGGGGAAAGCGAGTCTTGATGCGGCGATTGCTTCCATGTCCCAATTGAATCGCGCCGCCGCCGAAGCGCTCCATGAATTCGCGGCCAAAACAAATTCGCGCGCAGTTCACGCGGTCACTGATGTCACCGGATTCGGCATACTCGGACATGCCCGCGAAATTGCGCTCGGCGACCCGGAGAAGGGAATTCCTACCGTCACGATCGAGATTCAGCATAAGGCAGTCCCCGTACTTCCCGGCGCTTTTGACGCGGCGCGCCAGGGCATGATCGCGGGCGGCTTGAATAATAATCTCGATTTCCTCCGCGATTGCGTTACATTCGCCACAAGCGTTCCCGAAGAGAATCGCGCTCTGTTGTTCGACCCGCAAACTTCTGGCGGTCTTCTGGTGGTAATCTCGCCGGATGTCGCTGACGAGGCCCTTGAGATTCTTCAACGGCACCAGATCTCGGCAGCCAAGATTGGCCGCGTCCTGCCAAAGGGCGCCTCGCTTCTCTCCGTCACCTGATCCAGAGCGACCTCTAACTCATGGACACGATCACTCACGGCATCGCCGGCGCACTCATTGCAAAAGCAGCATTCAACGGAGCGGACCTCTTTCCTCCCGATCCTGTAAACAAGCGCCGAGTCATTACCTGGTCGCTTACGCTCGGAGCCATTTTCCCGGACTCCGACGTCCTCCGCGATTTCATTTCACGAAATCCGATGCTGATCATCACTTGGCATCGCAGCATCACTCATTCGCTGGTCTGCTTGCCGATCTGGGCCGTGCTGCTGGCTGCTATCACCCTCGCCATTTGCCGCTGGCGCAAGTGGGACTCGCCTTCGTACCCTGCGCTTTGCGGTCTCTGGGCTGCCGGCATTCTCAGCCACATTTTTCTCGATCTGGTCACCTCATTCGGCACCATGATCTGGTCCCCACACAAATGGTCGCGCCCGGCCTGGGACATCCTCTTCATCCTGGACTTCAGCTTCACGGCAATTCTCTTGATTCCACAGTTGCTCGCCTGGGCGTACGAAGATCCAGAGCACAGTCGGCGCCGGGCCCTGATTATGTGGCTCGTCTTCACGCCCGCTCCGTTCGTCATTTCTCGCATTGCGGAAATGGTAGGCGCACCGGTTTCCAACAATGCCATCGTGCTCGCTACGGTTCTTTTCGCAGCATTGTTCTTGCTCCCGGCGGCTCGCGGATGGGGCCACCGCCTCCAGCATGTGACGTGGAATCGCGTTGGTCTCGGCCTGGCAACCGCCTATCTGATTGCCGCGACGTACGCCCATCATCAGGCGCTCGATCGCATTCAGAAAATTGCCGCGGCAGAAAATATCGAAGTGCAATCCATCGCCGCGCTTCCGTTCCCGCCGTCCATTTGGCACTGGGACGGCCTCATCCGGGCGCCCCGCGGAGTTTACGAAGTGCGCATGGATCTCAGCGATTCGCTATTTTCAACTTCAACGACGGGCGGCGATCCTTCTTCAAGTTCGGCAATCGTGCACACCTATTACCCCGATGCACCAACAAACTCCTTTATCGAGAAGGGGCGAATGTTGCCCGAGGTTCAAGAGATTTCCTGGTTTGCGCGTTTCCCGGTCACGCGTTTTCACAAAGAGGGTTCTGAAGCAGTCGTCGAATTTCTCGATGTGCGCTTTCCCCAGATTCGCCGCGATAGGCCGCCATCCTTCGAATATCGCGTGCGTTTCTCCGCCAGCGGCGAAGTTATTTCCCAAGGCTGGGTTAAAAAGTAGGCAGGTTTTAATTTGGAGTGCGGAGGCTCTGCCTCCGCTTTCGAGGACTAAGATTTGCCTCGCGCGATCGATTTGTAGCGATTTTGAAGCTCTAAAAGCGAGAGCAGAGCTCTCTCACTCCAAAAGACTATCGCTTATTTCTTCGCCGGGTGAATCACTACCTGGCGTTCCTCTCCGGTTCCGATGCTCTCGGTACGCACTCCCGGAAAATCTTTCAGCGCCAGATGCACGATGCGCCGCTCGCGCGACGACATCGGATTCAACTGAAACGGTTGGTGGGAAGCCTGCACACGTTCGGCCGCGACGCGCGCGGTCATCCGCAATTCTTCAAATCGCAGCGCGCGGTAGCCCGCGCAATCAAGGTGGATCTTTTCGTGAAATGCAGGTTCGAGCCGTAGCGCCCGAAACGCCAGGTGCTCCAGCGCTTTCAGCACCTCGCCGCCGCGAGCCAGAAGTATTTCTTTGTCCTTACCGTCCAGGTCGGCGAACACTTCCGCCTCGCCCTCTTCTCCACCTGCCAATGGCTCCGCCGCACGCACGGTAACCGTTAGCTCCAGGCCCCCCGCCCGCAGCATGTTTTGCAAAAATTCCCGTAGCGCATCCGCAGCAGCGGCGCGGTCGAGTTTCCCTTCGCGAACCAGTTCTTTCGTCATAGTGAGCTCAACACACTCGTCAGACCGGGAACGATTCCTCGCGGCAAACGTCTTAGTTCTTGGCGCGCGTTGGCTTGGCCGGGGCGGGAAGAGGATGCGACCTGTTCAGGTACCACTGCTGCACGATACCCACCAGGCTGCTGGTCAAAATATACAACGCCAAGCCGCTCGAAAACGGAAAAACTACGAACATCACCGAAAAAGTGAGCGGCATGATTTTCATCATCTGGGCCTGCTGCGGGTCGGTGGTCGTCATCGGGGTCATCTTCGACACCAGGTACATCGTGATGCCCACCAGCACCGGAAGAATGTAGTAGGGATCCTTGGACGCCAAATCCGTGATCCACAACCACTGCGTGTGCCGGAGCTCGATCGCGTAGCTCAGCGCCCGGTTCAGCCCAAACCAGATCGGCATCTGCAAGAACATCTGGAAACATCCGCCGATCGGATTGATCCCCTCGCGCGAATAGATGGCCATCACTTCCTTGTTCATTTCAGCCTTGCGCGGGTCGTTCATTTTGTACTTCTTGTAGCGCTCCTGAATCTGCTTGATCTCCGGCGCCACGCGCTGCATTTTCAGCGTCGTCTTGTAGCTGGAAATGCGCAGCGGGAAAAGCACCATATTGATGACCAGGGTGAGCACCACAATCGCCCAACCATAATTCGGTATGTACTTGTGCAGCCATTTCAGGCCGTGAAACAACGGGTCGGCGATGAACTCCAGATAGCCGAATTGCACCAGCGAATGAAGCGGCGGGTGCATAGCCTTCAAATCATCGTAATCCTTGGGGCCAACGAACACGCGCAGGGCCATGTTCTCGGCAGACGTGGCCGTGGCAAATTCCGGAACCGGCTCGGACTGATCTTTCCCGTCCACCTTGATGTTGTGGAACACCTTCCAGTACCGGGTTTGCAGAGGCGCCGGGTCGGTGAGCGAAGGAAGGAACGCGGCGGTGAAGTAGCGGTCTTCAATGCCGGTGAATTCCTTGCCGCCTTGCCAGACGTTACCCCATTTTTCCGGGCCGTCGAGCTTCTTATGCGCAAGGGTCGTCAGCTTCCCGCCCTCACTGTAGAAAACGAAAACCGTCTCAACCGGAATGGGGTTTGTAACCGTCAAATCGCCGAAGCCGCCAAGCCACGCCAACCCGGCCATGACGTGCGTGCCGTTGTTGGTCACGGTCGTTTCGACGTTCACGGTGTAGGAATGATCGAAATGAAATTTCTTGGTGACCTGCAGGTGGCCGTCGCTCCAGGTGAACGTCAGATCCGCCGGAGCTTCCAGGGAACTTGCGTCGCTTGACACCTTATAGAGTCCGGAATTGGCCAGAGTTCCGAGTTGCGGATCATCGAAGACCAGAGCGAAAGGCCAGCCACCAGTTTCCGTCGCGGCTTGGGGGTGCACCAGGTCCAGCGTCTTCTGCGGTTTCGAATCATCTTTGTAATTCTTCAATTGCCAGCTTTTCACCACCGCGCCGCGATTAGAAAACTCCACGCGATACAGCGCGTTCTCCACCACGATAGTGCGCTCTTGCGAGTCAGCCGTCGGAAGCACCGCCGGCGTGGTCGCCGCGGAAATTTTTGCGGGAGCTGCAGCCGCATTCGGCGTTTTTGGCGGCGCCGCGTTTCCGGGAGTTGCCGTCGAAACTTGCGCAGGACGATTCTCCTGCGGCGGATTGACCGGCGGCTTCGGTCCAAAAAATTTCGCCCAGAGCAAAATCACCGCCATGGACAACAGCGAAGCCACCAGGATTCGCAACTCCGGCGTGAACTTGTCCTTCGACTTCCCCAGCGGCGGCAACTGATTCATCGGCGGGGTGCTCACGATCGCACCTCGCGCGTTTTACCCATTACGTCGGAATTCGCTCGCATCTCTTCCCATTTCTCCGGAACCGGGTCGTATCCAAATCTTCCTGACAACGGATGGCACCGCAGCAGCCGCTTCAATCCCAGCCAGCCGCCGCGCAGCACTCCAAATCGATCGATGGCTTCGTACGCATAACGCGAGCAAGTCGGCTCATACCGGCAAGTGCCCGCAAACAGAACGGAAAGGTAGGCTTTGTAAAAGCCCAGAGCGAAAAGCGCCGCTCGAGCACCAAAACTCTTAACGTCAGTGGGGCCGGACGCTTGTAGGGGAGGGGCTTGCCCCTCCCTCTTCGTGGGGGAAGCAAAATTCACAAACCCTTCAACAGGCGCAGAAAATCCGCCGTCAGCGCCGGAAGCGGCGCCGTGGCCACAGACTGTTTCGGATGAATCACGATGTCCCATCCCGAGGTTATCTCCTGCCGGTGGCAGCGGACGATTTCCCGCAGACGCCGCCGCATGCGGTTGCGCACCACCGCGCCCCCCAAAGCCTTCTTGATGCTGAACCCGAAGCGGCTGATCGGCTGTCCACTGGCGCGAACGAAAACAGTGAAGTGGGAACTCGAGCGGCGCTTGCCGGCGCGGTACACCTCATCAAACTCGCTTTTCCGCACCAGCTTTGCTTCGCGAGGAAACTTCTGGCCCGCCGCGGGGCCTTCGCCATTACTCTGGCGTGAGGCGATGACGGCCCTTCTTGCGGCGTGCCGCCAGCACTTTGCGGCCACCCTTGGTCTTCATACGCACGCGAAACCCGTGTGTCTTGGCGCGGCGGCGTTTCCGCGGTTGATATGTACGCTTTGGCAAAGCATTCCCCCTTGGTTCTTCGTCGAATCGTTATCCGGCCCGGAAAACCCTCATGCTCCAACGCTCGGGCGGCTTTTTGCCGCCGGTTCACACTACATGCCGCGTTGGCTTTGGGGTCTTCTCCGTCAAGCCCGGCTGCCACAGTTCAGGCAGCATCCGGAATTATCTAGTGTACTTGCCGCCCGCGCACAGGGTCAAGAAAACGCGGGGGTAGGCTATAAGGCGGGGAAAAGTGATACACCCGTTCCTGCACGGTTAGCCCGCGACATGTTAGGAGTAAGTAGCTAGCTCGTAGTGAAACAACCAGTCTGTAGGTTTCTAGGGATTCCCAGCCCTTTCGCTGAGCTGGTTCCCGAGAGTTGGATTCACTGAGGAAAACCAAGAAAGTTGTCCCCGAAGTCTAGATAGATTTTTCCTGAATCGTTTAGGCGTTGATATGAATCGCAGAGTTTGCGCTCGAATAAGCTCTCTTTTTTCCCTTGGAAGATTGATCTTATTGTTCACGACTATGCCTGCAACAATCTGGCGCATGCCTGCGTGCATTGTTCGAATCTTGTTTGGGTTAATTCTAAACCCCTCATCCTCGATAATTTTGCGAACAAGATTTCTGAATGACAAGAGTCGCCAGGAACCAGAAATCGCCAGATCATCGACAAATCGCGTGTAATCAAAGCTCCATTTGTTAGCCAGAGTATTCAATCTGACGTCGACACGTGTCATTGCCAAGTTCGCGATTCCCGAACTAGTCGGAACACCTTGAGGCAACTGCGAATCCCAGGTAGTGATGTCAACTAAAAGACTAGCTGCTTCCGGCCCAAAACCAAGTGCCGCAAACACTGCGTGAACAATCGCGGGGCCAACACTGGGGAAGAAATCTTTAATATCAAGTGTGAATACTATTTGCTTTCGCACGTGTGGTCTTGCGTTCGTCAAAACGGATCGGCCTTGCACGCCCCCATGAACAGAAGGCAATGAAGGCACCTGGTCGAGAATGTGCTCTTTTATTTTCTGCTGCAACAACGCTAGAGGGCCGGCTGGAACACATAGGGTGCGGCTAGAACCATTAGGCTTAGGTTTTTGGAAAATTTTGTAAAACTTACGACGGTTTAGAATTGTGTAGTCTATTTCAAATGGAGCGACCGCTAAGAGTTTGGCCAGTTCAGACTTCGTCTGGATATCAAAGCACTTCATGCTGATGTTCGCTTTCCGGGGTTCTTACCTCTCTTGGCGAACACGTACATAGCCTCAAGTTGGGCCAACAAATCCCTAAGCTGATCCATATTCTTGCTTGTTGTGGTTTCGCTTCCTTCCCAAAGAAAGAAGAAACCTACAGGCACGCCAAGAGTCGCGCCCAGACGCTTCAAGAATGAAACGCTCGGTTCTCGCTTTCCATTCTCAACCAGAGAAAGATAATTCGACGTAACACCCAGGCTTTCAGCGACCTCACCTTGCCTTCTCCCACTTGCCGTGCGCACCAGTTTGATAGCCTTACCCAGTTCCATTCTTATCTCCTGAGAGAGAGTGAACGGTAGACTAGCAGCTAGACGCGTCCCAAAAACTTCAGCGTTTTCAAGATGGCCTCTTGCAGAAGATCCCAGAACTTCTCATCTGGGTCTTCCCGCAACAGGCGCTTGAGACGTGCTAAATCGTGACGCAATGCAACTGCCAGCCTACCGTGTTGCCTTACTGACAAACTGGTTTCTTCAGTTCGAAAGAGAATTCGAACCAAATCGTCCAGCTTGCGTACAGCGAGCTTCTTTCGGTTGGCTGACATTCAAGCCCTCCTTGGGGTGAAATCAGTGTGCAAGGTCGAGTACATACAACCGTTCACACTCTGCGATAGCGCTGTTGCGCTATCGCACGCTTATGCAGGTTACCTGCATATATCCCAGGGATAGACTGATGGCCTGTGGCGGAGGACTTTCCAGCCTTCCAGTTTCGCTGTTACGCTTCACCCCTCTTTCAAAGAAGTAAAGCTTTCGCTCCCTTCTTGGAAACAAGATACACAGGTGCGAAGCCCATGTCAACTATTTATAACTCACAGTTAGATTTTAATTTTGAGCCCGCGGCGCGGAAAATCGTCGACCTAATTAGTGACTCTTGGGGTAGCCCCGTTAGTATGGTGCGAGGATGCGGCAATGTCTTCTACCCACCGCGACTACAGAATCCCGAGAGGGTCCTTTTCTGCTTTTGACAGAATCGCAAGGACTGCCTGCTGGTCTGCCACACTGAGTCTACGGAATTGTGGGTCGTTGGTAAGGTATTCGATCTGATCGTGTTGAGACGACACAATGAATTTCTTGTCTTTCCTCGCGCGATCAAGGATGGGGTCAATAACACTCAACACATCAGCCTGATCTCTGGGAACCAACTTCCTAAAATCTGCACTGTGAATGATCGAATCAAGTTGACGCTTCGCGTGGATGATTTCAGGCGCATCCTTGGTTGCTACGGCTGATATAGGTTTGTCTTTATCCAGAATCTTTTTTACATCTTGCCAGTCGTGCCATACTTCGGGCAAATCTGTGCGGTAGCGGTTCTTCGGATCGAAAATTGCAAAACCGGCGTTTTCAATTAGTCTTTTGGCGAAGAAAGGAACATATTCTGCGTCCTTTGTGGGAAGCGTATAGTCCGCCGAGGTTACCGTCCAAACTACGGTTATGTTCACCTTTTGCCTAGCAGGGATGAAAACATTCTTGTCCCAAGTGACGTTTGCCTTCTCTCCGCTTTTGTACCCTCCGCCGTTTGGCAAGAGCAGCATGATTGTCGCGTCATAAGGAATTCGATAGTCCTTGTCCGTTGGGTTTTCAATGGCGTATTGAAAGTCCAAGACAACTGCGTCTTTCGGCTGCCTCGTGTCAAATGCAGTAAATGTTGCTTTCATGGGAGACGTCCACGGTTTCGTCTCCTCGTGGTGCTGGTAGATGAAATATACTGCGATCGTTAAGACGCACCCGGCAAACAGCCCGAAACCAGCAAAGAATGCCCTTACAGCGACACGTTTCCACCAAGACGGTTGACGTGACAACGACTGGGTTAGGGTGGACATAGATATTGCTAGATTACGGTAGTCTAACTATATCGCTCGGCAGAACAAATATACAGTCACCTTCGTATCATCTTTGCTGTCGAACACTGCCGCGAGTGCAAACCATGAAAACTGTGCGAATTGTCTCGTTGATTCTACTTGTAGGCACACTCGTTCGTGCACAGGCGCCGTCAGCGCAAAAGCCACAACCGCAAGTTACCGCGCCACAGACGCCGCCGAGGCCAGTCACTTCGCCGGAGGTGCTGGCCGATCATCGGGTGACGTTTCGGTTGCGCGCGCCCAACGCCAAAGAGGTGACGGTGGAAATCGATGGCGGGGGAAAACCGCTGGCTATGCAGAAAGACGCGGAGGGAATTTGGAGCGCTACCTCGGAGCCGCTTGCGTCGGACTATTACGGGTATTCCTTTGCCGTCGACGGCGTGACGATGTTTGATCCTTCGAACAGCGCGGCAATTCCCAATTTTCTCTATCGAGCGAGCGAGTTGTACGTTCCGCCCGCATCCGCAAATGCCGCTGCCCCGCTTCCCTGGGAAATTGCGGATGTGCCACACGGCGAAGTTCATCACCATTTTTATCGCTCAAAAGTGGTGGGGGATGAACGCGGGTATTTCGTCTACACTCCGCCGGGTTACGACCCACGCGGGAAGCAAACCTATCCGGTTCTTTATTTGCTGCATGGCTATAGCGACGACGCAAGCGCGTGGACGGCGGTCGGCCGCGCGAACGTGATTCTGGACAATCTAATTGCGCGAGGCAAAGCCAAGCCGATGCTGATCGTGATGCCGCTCGGCTATGGGGCGCCGGAAATCCTTTTGCCCAGTTCCGGAGGATTCGAAGCCCCGGGCATCACCCAACGGAATTTCGATCGTTTTCGCGAGACGCTGCTCGCGGAAGTAATTCCCCGAGTGGAAGCTGAGTATCTCGTGATCAAAGATCGCCAGTCGCGAGCAATCGCCGGCCTCTCGATGGGCGGCGCGGAATCGTTGTTGACAGGGCTGAACACCCTGAACGAGTTTGCGTGGATCGGCGCGTTCAGCTCTGGAGGAATCACGCCGGATTTCGACAAGGAATTTCCCGGGCTGGATGCGCGTGCCAATTCGCAATTGCGATTGTTGTGGATTGCCTGCGGAACCCATGACGATTTGATCGAGATCAACCGAACTCTGCGGCTATGGCTCGCCTCCAAAGGCATTCATCACGTTGACATCGAGACCCCCGGTGCGCACACCTGGATGGTATGGCGGCGGAACCTGACAGAGTTTGCTCCGCTGCTTTTTCGTTGATGGCCTCGGTTGATCTCCATCAAGAGGTGCTCCTTCTTCGAGCAGTGCCACGTCGGACAAATCTTACGACCAGGGACAGGTAGCGTCTGCCCCTCAGTGAACCCCTCGTAACCTGTCCCAAATCTGTTCTCGTCACCAGTAGTAATAGTACGTCGCAGCTTTTATGTTGGGTGTGGAAGCAAGAATCACGAGCTGCGAAACGCTACGCCCATCCTCTCCGTTCCGGCCACGCTCATAAATTACAAGCGAAGGGTTGCCCCCACATGGATAAGACGCGATTGGTGTGCCTAGCTGTTGGAATATTCTTAGTTGGTTTCGTTTTCTCTCCCGTGCCAGCTCATGCCGGAGTCGGAGTCGCGCCTTCCACACTGAGTTTCGGGTCGGTTACGGTGAACACAAGCAGCACTGGAGCCACGGTTGTGATCACCAACAGTGCGCGGCAAAGCATTACGATCCAGCAGGTGGTCAGCAGTCTTCCCGAGTTTATTGTGATCAGCCCTTCGCTTCCCATGTCGCTTAGCCCCAACGGCAGCGCTTCCTTTCAAGTGGTGTTCAAGCCGGATGCGGCGCTGACGTTCAGCGGGCAGATCGTAATCAATACAAACCGCAAAAACGTAGGCTCTTCCACCATAAGTGTCACTGGGACGGGAGCGCCTTCTTCGTCCAGTCCAGCGCAAACGTATTTGCTCTCCTCCAACACAAGCGGCCTGAGCTTTGGCTCTACGCTGGTGGGAAGTTCGACGTCGCAACCCATAACGCTGACGAATACTGGGACAGGCAGCGTCAACATTTCGCAAGTTGCCGCCGCAGGCACGGGATTCAAGGTATCCGGCTTTTCCGGTGGCGTGACCCTTGCCGCCGGCCAGAGCCTGCCGCTCACGGCGAGTTTTGCGCCGGCAGCTACGGGCGCCGCAACCGGAACTATCAGCGTGGTAAGCACGGCAACAAATTCTCCAACGGCAATCTCGCTGAGCGGCACAGGCGTTCAACCGCAGATCTCCGTGACTCCTTCCAGCATCAGCTTCGGAAACGTCACCGTTGGCGTCACCAACACCCAGACTCTTACGATCCGGAATCCCGGCACCGCGACTCTCAGCGTCACTCAGGCATCCCTGGCCGGCACGGGATTTAGCTTAGCAGGGTTGGCATTGCCGCTCTCGGTTGCTCCTGGAGGTTCCGCCGCATTCAATGCCGGGTTCGCGCCCACCTCCGCCAGCACGTACTCTGGCAACATTACGTTCATCAGCAACACTCCGAATTCACCGCTGGTTGTCGGACTCGGCGGCGCGGGCATCTCGACTATTCTCCAACTCTCCGCTTCTCCCACATCACTGGGTTTTGGCAGCTTGTCCACGGGAACTAGCGCGACGCAGAGCGTTACGATTTCAAACACCGGCAACTCCAGCGTTTCCATTTCGCAGATCAGCGCAAGCGGGGCGGGATTCAGCACTAGCGGAATCGCGGTGCCTCTGAGCCTCGCCGCGGGTCAATCTGCTTCTTTCAGCGTAACGTTCGCCCCAGCTTCAGCGGGCAATCTGCCGGGCAGCGTCACAGTTGTGAGCAACGCCACGAATTCACCGCTGGTGGTCGCGCTCTCCGGAACCGGCGCCGTGCCTGCGAGCCACACAGTTTCTTTGAGTTGGACGCCGAGTTCCTCGACCTATTCAGGATTCAATGTTTATCGGAGTGCGACATCCGGCGGGCCCTACACTCGGGTGGACTCTTCCATGATTCCCACCACGTCCTACACCGACGCGGCGGTTACTTCCGGGCAGACCTACTACTACGTAGCGACCGAACTGGATTCCACCGGGATGGAAAGCAGCTACTCGAGCGAAGCCAAAGCTACGATTCCTTGATTTCCCTTTTAGGGAGCCTGGATTGCTTTGCCGCGATCCTCGGAAATAGTGGGCTTCCGCGTGTGAGCACGATGAGGCTGGGTTAAACTGGACCAGCCATGAGCGTCATCGACGAAGTTCTCGCCGCAAACGAAATTTACGCGCGCACGCACGAACTGCGCAAACTGACACCGCGCCCCGAACGGAAGCTCGCCGTCCTGACCTGCATGGATACGCGGCTTTCGATTCGCACCCTGGGACTGAAGACGGGCGACGCGCACATCATCCGGAATGCTGGCGGCATCGTCACGGAAGACACGCTGCGTTCGCTGGTCATCTCGCACTATCTGCTGGGCACCGAGGAAATTATGGTCATCAACCACACCGATTGCGGGTTGATGCACACCAGCGAACAGGACCTTCGCACCCGAATCCAAAATCGCACCGGAACCGCCGCGGTTGCGCCCGCTTTCTTCTATGCATTCCAGAACATCGAAGAAAACGTTCGTCACCAGTTGCAAAAGCTGCGGACGCATCCCTGGATCCCCGAAAAGGTCGCGGTCCGCGGCTTCGTCTACGACGTCTCCAGCGGATTGCTCCGCGAAATCAAGAGCGCATGATCTGCGAATAATTCTCCGGGAATCACACCACGGATCGCTGTTCAGACAAGCAAAGTCCCGCCATCAACGACGATGACCTGGCCTGTGCTGAATCCCTGCTGCATCAAGTACATGTAAGTACGGGCGATCTCGGAAGCTTCTCCCACGCGGCCCACAAGCAAGCTCTTTCCCACGTTCTCGTACAGACCCTCGCGGTCTTCTTCCTGCATGTTCTGCCAGAGATTGGTACGTACCACCCCAGGAGAAACCGCGTTCACCCGTATGGGCGCCAATTCAACCGCCAGCGCGCGCGTCAGCGCCTCAATGCTCCCACACACGCTTGCGCCGAGGACCCATCCTTTGCGCGGGCGCTGGCCCGCAATCCCCGTCGTCAAAACGATGGAACCACCGTCCCGAAGTTGCGGGCTTCCATACTTGACTGCGGCGAGTGCCGCCCAGTAGCGAAGTTCGAAGGCTTGCCTGGCCTCGCGGAGATCGGTCGCGGCAAGTTCGCCCAACCGCAGCGCGTCGCCGGCGGTAAAGACCAGATGGTCGAAAGTGCCCAACCCCTGGAAAAAGCTCTCAATCGCGCGCTCGTCAGTTAGATCCAGCGTCTTGCCTTCCACATTCTTACCGAGACTCTTGACCGCCTGTTCGATGCGTCGGGCATTGCTCGACGCGATTACTACACTGGCGTCCTGCGCAGCAGCCTGCCCTGCGACGGCCAGGCCAATGCCGGACGATCCTCCCAGAATGACGATGCGTTTCTCGCGCAACCCTGTCTCTTCCGCAATATTTCCACTCTTATGTGCCATTTCAATCCTCCTAATTCTCCGTCCCGCGAAGCGGGTGACGGTAGTAAAGATGTCAGAAAATCGCCATGTGATTCATGCATAATGTTCATACCCGACATGCGTTTAGAGAAACTCCGGCAGGTGGACCTGAACCTCCTCATCACTTTCGCGGTGATTGCCGAGGAGAAAAGTGTAACCGCGGCAGCCTCGCGGCTGTTGCTGAGCCAACCGGCCCTCAGCCGCGCCCTGCAGCGCGCCCGAGTCACGTTTGGAGACGACCTGCTTGTGCGTGGACCGGGTGGTTTCGAACTCACTTTGCGTGGGCGGGAAATCTTGAGGGAACTGGACAGGATGCTGCCGGTGGTGCTGCCCACTACCTTCGATCCACGTCGTGAACGGAGCATTTTTCGCGTTTCCGGACCTGACAACGTATGTACCGTCCTGCTGCCGCGTCTTTGCCGCAGCTATTCGGCTGCCCACTTTCAGGTTGGATTTGAATTTCTCCCGTGGCAGGCGGACGCAATCGAAATGTTGGAACGCGGGAAGCTTGACCTCATCCTCCACATTGATGATGGTCTGCTGCCCGCTCATTTTCGATCCGAGCCGCTTTACCGGGAGGAGTGGGTATGCGTTGTGGCCCGCCCGTCCCGCTTTGGCAAGAGCCTTTCTATAAAGCAGTATCTGGACGCGGAGCATTTGGTTGTTGGCACACTCCCGGGCGTCCAGACAATTCCGGATAAGCAAATGGAGGCTCTTGGAAAGAAGCGCCGTTCCTTCGTGCGGGTTCCCTATTTCGGGGTTGCCCTTCGCTGTCTTCCCGGCACCGAGCTGGTGCTTACCTTGACCAGCGGGATGAAGTATTTGGTGGAAGCTGATCCCAGTCTGCGCCTGGTGAAAGCGCCGTCGGAGCTACGTTCCTTTCACTTCCTGATGGTCTGGCACCCCCGGCAGAATTCCGACCCGCGTCATACGTGGCTACGCGAGGCGATCCACCAGGCAGCTCGAATGTCAAACTGAAACTGGCGAATATCGCGTCACGAAGTGACCAGGACGAGCGCGAAGCCGTCGTAGCTCTTGGTGCTTACTGTTTGTAGGGCCGTGGCGCTGACGCGCTTTTCCTTGCCAACCATTTCCAGGAAACGCCGGATACCTTGAATGTCAGCGTCCTTGCTGTTTGCGTCGAGGACGGCGCCTTCACGCACCACGTTGTCCGCGATGATGACGCTGCCTTTCCGCGAGAGTTTCAGCGACCATTCGAAATATTCAGGCATGTTGGATTTGTTGGCATCAATGAAGCACATGTCGAACGGGCCGCGCCCCTCCGTGGCGACATGCGGCAGCGTTTCCAGGGCTTTGCCGAGTCGCAATTCGACTTTGCTCTCCACGCCAGCGCGCGCGAAATTTTTTCGCGCCACCTCCGCGTGTTTCGGATCGGCTTCCAGGGTGATGATCCGTCCTCCCTCGGGCAACGCGCGCGCCATCCAGATGGTGCTGTAGCCGCCAAGCGTGCCGATTTCGAGAATATTACGTGCGCCCATGATGCGGGCCAACAGATGCAGCAATTTGCCCTGCACGGATGAAACCTGGATTGCAGGCAGATTAGCGGCAGCACACGCTGCCAGAGCGTCATCCAGCGCGGAATCTTTCGGTACCAGCAATCCATCAAAATAGTTGTCGACAGCTGTCCAAGTCTCTTGCGTCATATTGCCTCACAGTCTTGAGTGGAAGACAGCGTTCAGAATCGCCAGCCGTATCCTGCGATGAATTGAATGGAGTGTTGCAGCTTCCCTCCACCCACCGGAAATGTAGTGCCGCCGAAGTTGATGTCGCGGGTATTGAAATAAATGTGCGTGTCGCCGGCTTCCAGGCGCAGGGTGCCGCGCTCGCCGGGATAGAATTCCACGATGCCGCCCAGATCGAGCACAAAATTTGTGGAACGGTCGAAGCTTTCCTGCCCGGTTTGTGAAACTCCACTGAGCGCCTGGGAATAGCTGTTGAAGCCCGGCCGCACTTTGCCGAATATGCCGAAATGGTTGCGGCGTATTCCGCCCTTCAGCCCGAACAGTCCCTGCAGGATTTCTCCGCCGTCATGCGGCCCGGATGAATTTGAGCCGCGCGGAAAATACAGCAGATCGCTGTCAAAGTAAAACACATGATAGAAGCGGTACGAAGCATAACCGCCGAATCCGGGCTCCGTCCGCACGCCGTCGGTGGGCCCTTCGCGTGCGATCAACATTGTCGAAAAAAGCGGACCGAATTCCCACTTTCCAGAGATGTTGGCCTCTTTTTCATTTTCGATCAGTGCACCGGGGCGGTAAGCCATGCCAAAGCTGAATCGCGTGGTGTCGTCAATTTTCCCCACGCTGAAAGCGCTGCCGCTGGAAAGTGCGACATTTGTGTTTGGCACGCGGTATGGATTGCCCTCGATGTCCGCGCGCAGCACCCACCGCGGATTCAGGTAATACTCAAGCCCGCCACCCAGATTCAACGCGAAATGCGTTTCGGGACGCTCGCCGAAGCCGGTAGCCGAGTTGGGGTTGAAATACAAAACATCCGTGAAGTGAAAGAACCCCGGCCGAATTAATCCAAAAACGGAAAGCCGGCGCGTCTGGATTACCTTGGCGCGCACTCCGAAGACTGCCTGGAGAGTTTGCCCGCCCTGGATGCTGAGCAGCGGAAGGGCATGCTCGGGGAAGAAATCGATTTGGCTTTCAAGCGCCAGGCGGCGATTCAGATTCCAATCGAAACGGCCGCCGAATCCAGAGAAATTGGTCGCACCCAAGTCCGTGTTTGTCAGCCGGACGGTGGAAAATTGCGCGCCAAATTCAAAGCGTGTGTAGTTATCCTGAGCTATGACTGGCAACGAGGCGAGCGGCAACAGCAACCCTAGGAGTCGAAAATAGCCAGTGATCAAACGAAGCATGCGTTTGCACTTCCTTTGCGCCAGTTACGCACCACCGAAAACTACCTTCTATGTTTCAGGATAACGACTTCTTTGGCCAACGCACCCCGATTTTCTCGGATGCGCTCGTTATGCCGATGGATAAGCCACACGATACTCGTCGTACGCAGCGAGATACCGGTCCACATCCTTATGGAGCAAATAGTAGGGCGTGGAGAGGCGAATCTTGTTGGGCACGCCACCGCGAATACGAATTTTCTTTTCCTTCCACATCCAATTTTCCAGGTCGGGCATTTTGTGCGGCGCCACATTCACAGTGGCGATTCCGCAGCGCAATGCCGGGTCCGGCGAAGTCCAGGAAACCGCCCCGCGCTTCACCATTTCCTGCAGGATGTAGCCGGCCATCTGGCTGTGGCGTTTTTCGATACGCTCCATACCGATTTCATTGGCCAGTTCGATTGACGCCCTCAATCCGCACAGCACCGGCACGTTGGAGCTGCCGATACGTTGAAAGCGTTCGGCGCGAATTTTGGGGTTGTCCCAGCCTTCCGTCGCAAGCGTGTTCCACACGCGGTCGATCACTTCCTCTCGCACGTAAAGGAAGCCGCTGCCCTTCGGCGCTTGAAGCCATTTGTGCGGGCTGGATGTGTACATATCGCAGCCCAGGTCATGGACATTCAGCTTCATCATTCCCGGCACGTGCGCCCCGTCGATCGCGCAGAGGATTCCTTTGGAATGCGCAAGCCACGCCAATTCCCTTGCCGGCAAGACCACACCGGTTACGGTGGAGATGTGGCTGAAGAAAATCACGCGAGTCCGCGGCGTAATCGCCTCGCTAAAGAGGCTCAGAACCGTCGCGGCATTCGGCACCGGCTTCGGCAAGGTTACTTTCTTCACCACGATGCCATAGCGCTTGGCCCTCAGGTTCCAGGGTTGCTCGCCGCCCGGATGCTCCTGGTCGGTCATCAACACTTCGTCGCCGGCTTTCATATCCACTCCGTTTGCGATGTAACTGTTGGCTTCGGTGGCGTTGCGGACCAGCGCCAGTTCATCGCGCGTGCAGCCGATGAACGCCGCAAGCGGGTCGCGGAATTGGTTCCAAGCCGCGTAACCCCAGATCGGATAGTCTTCCGGGTCCGTTTGCGCCAGCCGCTCGGCGTCGCGATAGCCTTCGAACACCGCGCGCAGCACCGGCGCCGGCGAGGAGCCGACGGTGCCGTTGTTCAAATAGACTTCGTCCTCGGGAATCAGAAACTGCCGCCGAAGTTCCGCCCAATACGCTTCTTCATTCGTGTCATAGAGCGATTTGTCGGGAAGTTTTGTTGGGATACCCGCCAGCGGATCTTCGCCTGGCGAACTCCAAGGAAATGCGGGAGCCGCGCCCGCCATTGCCATCATTGAAGAAAGGAATCCTCGCCGGTCAAACATTGCCGCCTCCATTAAACGTCCCGCCGATTCTATCCCCAGTCGGTGGCAGGCGTCCGATTTTCGTGGGTCAGGTTGCGGCACGACGAGAAACCGAATACCTTATGGGATTGCAATGTCCGCGCCTTTGGGAGACTCCGAATGCAATTTCATTTGAAGAAATTGGCGCTCACGCTGGGTTTGTGCGTGTTCGGCACTTGCGTGCTCGCGCAGCAAAGTTCCAAGGCAACCTCGGCTGCGGCGGAGCCAACTACCAAACCAGCGACGCAAGAAACAAAGCAGAGCCTGTTCAAGGCGCAGCATTTCGATCAGGCAGCTATCTCTCCTGACGGGAAACGCGTTGCCTGGGTGGAAATCCGTGCCGACGATGACGGCGCCCCGACCGGCAAACAAGACATTTTTTTGCAGGACGTTTCGGCTCCTGGCAAGCCGATGCGCGTAACTGCGGGCGCACCCACCGCGCATTTCAATGAAGGCAACGTCGCATGGTCTCCTGACAGCAAGCAAATTGCGTTCATCTCCGACGCCGTCAAGTCTGGTCAACCGCAACTCTACGTTTCAAGTGCAAGCGGGGGTCCTGTGCACAAACTGACCAGTGTGAAAGGGTTTCTTGCGGGACCGAAGTGGTCGCCGGATGGAAAATCCGTCGCTGTCCTGTTCACCGAAAATGCAACGCGAGAGGCTGGGCCGCTGGTGGCCGAAACACCCGAAACCGGCGAGATCAAAGACGCCTTTTTTGAACAGAGGCTGGCGATCGTGGACGCCGCCTCCTGTAATCTGCGGCAAGTCACTCCTGCGGACACTTACATTTACGAATACGACTGGGCGCCGGACGGAAACAGCATCGTTCTAACCGCTGCCAAAGGGAATGGCGACAGCAACTGGTATATCGCGGAATTGTTCGCGGTGAACGTTGCTTCGGCGGAGATGCAGTCGCTCTACAAACCAAAGCTGCAAATCGCCCACCCGGCAATTTCTCCTGATGGCCAGAGCATCGCCTTTATTGAAGGGCTGATGAGCGACGAAGATTCCGTCGGCGGGGATGTGTTTTTGATTTCGCGTTCCGGAGGCGCGCCGCGGAACCTCACGCCGGAACGCAAAGCTTCGGCGGTCGTGGTGGCGTGGACCAGCGACGCAAAGATCATCGACATGGAAAACGTGGACGGCGAATCCAGCGTCGCGCGGATTGACCCGGGCAGCGGCCGGATTGATTCCCTGTTTCATGCGCCGGAGTTGCTGACCAGCGGATTCTGGTCCACCAGTCTTTCGCTCACTCCCGACGGCAAGACGGCGGCATTCGTGCGCAGTTCGTTCCAGGATCCGCCGGAGGTCTGGGCTGGTCCGATGGGGATGTGGAAGCAAGTGACGCACCGGAACGAGGGGATAAAAGCCGAATGGGGCGATGCGAAGAGTTTGCACTGGAAAAATGACGGATTCAGCGTGCAAGGCTGGCTGATCTATCCGAAAAACTTTGATGCTGCAAAGAAGTATCCGCTGGTGGTTTGCGTGCACGGGGGGCCCGGTGATGGAGTCCAGCCCAACTGGCCCAGCGCTCACGCCTACGAGATGGCGTTGCCCGAGCACGGCTACTTTTTGTTGCTGCCGAATCCGCGCGGGAGTTTCGGAGAAGGCGAGGCTTTCACGCGTGCCAACGTCAGGGATTTTGGGTATGGCGATTGGCGCGACGTCATGGCCGGTGTGGACGAAGCGATTCGCGTTGCGCCGATCGATCCGCAGCGGCTTGGCCTGACGGGCTGGAGTTATGGCGGCTACATGACCATGTGGGGCGTCACGCAAACGGACCGGTTCCGCGCCGCGATGGCAGGCGCGGGAATCGCCAACTGGTCCAGCTATTACGGCGAAAACAAAATCGACCAGTGGATGATTCCCTTCTTCGGAAAATCCGTCTACGACGATCCCGAAGTGTACGCCCGCAGCGCCCCGCTCACGTTTATCAAGAAGGTGAAGACGCCCACACTGGTCATCGTTGGTGACAGCGACGGCGAATGCCCCACGCCGCAGTCGTACGAATTCTGGCACGCGCTGAAAACGCTCGGAGTGAAGACAGAGCTGGTCGTCTACGAGCGCGAAGGCCATATGTTCATGAAGCCCGAGCACCTGAGAGATGTCATGAGCCGCACGGTAGACTGGTTCGACGAGTATCTGAAATAAACGGAAGTGTTTGAAACGACCGGTCGAGCTTCAGTCGCTAAGCCCGGACACAGGCGCGGGTTATACTTCCATATTGCTTGTGAATTGCAACGGAAGCAGAGTTTCGTTATGAGTCCGGCACGATCCGTCAGGTTCCCCCTGTTGCTCGCAGTGTGCGCAGCTTTCGCTGCCCCCTTGCACGCGCAAAATCCCCTCGGCGCACTGCGAGGCACCGTTCAGGACAGTACCGGAGCGCGAATCGCCAGGGCGGACATTTTCGTCAGCAATATCGAAAAATCTCTGACTCGCACGGTGCAATCCGATGCCCAAGGAGAATTCCGTGTGGAGGATCTTTTTCCGGGGGCATATCAGCTCACGGTGAATGCAGGCGGTTTTGCCGCTGCACGGACTAAAGTGGCTGTCGCTGTCAGTTCGGTCCGGGAAATCACGATTACCCTTCGACCCAAGTCCGTGAGCGAAAAAATTATGGTTGATGGCGACAACTCGGTCACCACAGCTGAATTGGAAACAGAAAGCGCGGTGCACCAGGTGGTGATTTATCGCCAGGATCTTGAGGCGATTCCCCTTGCCGCGCGCAGTTTTGCAAATATTGCCTACCTGGCGCCGGGCACCGAACCTGTGGAGCCGTCCGATCCCACGAAGGCGCGGATCACGGCGGTGGCCACGGGCGGCAGCTCCGGTCTGAACAATGAAATTTCCGTAGATGGCGGAGATAATTCCGACGACTACATTGGCGGCTTCCTGCAAAATTTCTCGCCCGATGCGCTTCAGGAGTTCGCCTTTCGAACAGCGCAGATGGATGCGGACACCGGACGGACAACGGCGGGTTCCGTGATTATCACCACGCGCAGCGGCAGCAACGAGTGGCATGGCGATCTGGCATTTTATGAACGAGCCGCCGTGCTGAATGCGCGCTTTCCGGTCGACAACCCCTCTCCGGATCCCAAGCAGCCGTTCTCCCGGCAAAATTATGTCGGCACGCTGGGCGGCCCAATCTTAAAGGATCGCTTGTGGTTTTTCACCGCGCTCGAATACGTGCATGAGAATGCAAGCATCGCGTATAGCTCGGCCAGTCGCGGCCAATTCAATGCGCTATCACAACTAGCGGCGGACGGATTGATTCCCGGCGTAGCCAGCATCTCTGTGCCGGACAATGTTCCCGTACCCTTCCGCGATTACCTGGCAATGGCTCGGGTCGATTGGGCACAGTCGGTTAATTCGCGCTGGTTCCTCCGCGGCGCGATGGACTCCTACACACAACACAACGCCCTGGTGCAGCAGGGGGCGCTGCCGTCCACCGGAGCGACTTCGCACAACAACTACTTCAGCCTGGTGCTCGGCCAGCAATATACATTCTCACCGAATTGGATTGGCTCGCTGGTGCTGAACGCCAGTGGCCTGCATCTGACGCAAACGCGAAATGAAACGCAAGGCTTCGCGCTGGCATTTCCGTTCACGACGACGTCGAGCACGATTACCGGATTCGAAACCTTCGGCGACAATCAATTCGTTACGGGAATCGCAGCGTTTCCCGTGCTTCGCAAGCAGGAAAAATACCAGGTTCGCTACGACGTGACCCACATTATGGGGCGCCACACCGCGCGCTTCGGCGTAAATTTCATTCACGAACCAGTCTTGAGTGGCGCCCTAACCTCAAATGCGGAGACACTCGTTACGTTTCCTCAGAATCCGGCTTTCTATCTGCAACCCGGAAATCTCGCGCAATTTTCAACGGACTATCAGGCGGGCAGCGCATTCGCGCCGAAAACCGACGGCAGCTTTTCTCAAAATGTGCAGCGACTCGGCTTGTATGCGGAAGATTCCTGGCGCATGACGTCGAAGCTGACCTTGAACTATGGTCTTCGCTATGACACCACGTTCGGCCTGTTTGTCGCTTCGGGGCGCGACCAGAGCCCTAATCCCGCGCTTGGCACCGGCCTCGTGAATGGAATCCCGCAGGATTACCGAAAAGCGATTGCGCCAAGGCTTGGGATTGCCCGCACAGTTGGCAATTCCCAGAAAACGGTCCTTCGCGCGGGAGTGGGGCTTTACTTCGACGATCTGGCGCAGAATGGCTGGGTCACCGCGTTCCAGGCCGTGAACAGTGGAACAGTCAGCGGCGCGTTTCCTGCTCCTCCGGCCGCACTGATTGATCCCAATTACCACACCCCTTACGCCCTGCACGTTACCGCGGGAATACAGCACGCGCTTTCCGCCAATTGGATGATCAGTGCGGACTACACGCGCCAAACCGGCATGCATGCCTATCGCAGTTATGCGTTTGACCTGGCCAACGTATTTCGCTCGGACAATCGCTCGAGTTACGACGCGATGTCGTTGGGCGTGCAAGGAAATGTTTCCCGACGCGCCCACTTCACCGCCCACTACACACTAGCCAGAGCGGAAACCTGGGGCTGCGTGCTGGGAGAGTTATTCGATTACGTGAATGGCGTCTGCAATCCCCAAAATGCATTTGCGCCCGGCGATTATGGTCCCTCCGGCGAAGACGTGCGCCACCGGTTCGTCTTAGTTGGCATTTTTCAGTTGCCGGGAGGAGTACAGTTGTCGACGCTCGCGCAAGCGGAAAGCGCGCGTCCGTACACCTTGACGACTCCCGCCGGAGATCGCGCGGTCGTGAACGGAGTGAAGACGACGCTCGACGAACTTCGCGGCACGCCGTACGTTCAGGCGGATCTCCGCGTCAGCCGTCCGTTCACGTTTCACGATCGCTGGTCGGTCACGCCCTTCGCGGAGTTTTTTAACCTGTTCAACCGAGACAACCCCGGCGCCAACTACGTGACCGACATCTCTGCGCTGCCTGCGCCGGTGAACAATCTCGCAAACGCCACCGCAATCTGCCTGAACGCCGATTGCACCCTGACGAAGCCCATCACCAGCCTTAGCCAGTTGCGCGCCCCCGCCGGCGCGCTCGGCGATTTTTTCGGCCCCGGCACCACTGTCGGCATTCCTTTCGCTGCGCAACTTGGGATCAAACTCAGCTTCTAGACGAACCTCTGAAAGGGATATACCCACGAATATGCTGACACGACCTCGCTGGCTGCTCCATCTGGAAGGGGCATCACTCTTCATCCTTGCTGTATACGGTTATCACGCGAACCAATACGGCTGGTGGTTGTTTGCCGCGCTCTGCCTGGTGCCCGATCTTTTCATGTTGGGGTATCTGATTAACGCGAAGTGGGGATCCGCTTTGTACAATTTGGTGCACACCCTGGCAGGACCGGTGATTTTATTTCTGGTAAGCGTCTTCCGAACGGATTCCAGTCTCTTTCCTTACGCACTGATATGGTTGGCGCACATCGGATTCGATCGTGCGTTGGGGTATGGGTTGAAGTATCCGACGCACTTTAAAGATACATATCTGCAGCATGTCTGAGTTACAAGTAACTGGAGCATTCCGGGTGGCTTGCTGCAGCCTGGCGCTGCTGGCTGTACAATAAATGGGTATCGATAAGAGCCGAATACAACCATGTTTGAAAACCTGACAGAACGGCTGCAACGAACATTCAAGAACCTCCGCGGGCAGGGGAAACTCTCCGATGAGCACCTGGACGCAGCCCTGGTGGAGATTCGCGAGGCGCTGCTGGAAGGCGACGTGAACGTCGCCGTGGCCGACGAGTTGCTCGCCAACATTCGCGCGAAGGCGCTGGGCACCGAAGTGATGCTGCAGCTTTCGCCGGACCAGCAGGTGGTCAAGATTGTCCGCGACGAATTAACCAACCTTTTGGGCAAGCACGCCAAGCCGTTGTTTGCGTCGCGGCCTCCTTCGGTGTGGATGATTGTGGGGTTGCAAGGATCGGGCAAGACCACGACCACGGGCAAACTTGCGAAATGGCTTTCGCAGCATGGGCATCGTCCGATCGTCGTTTCCACGGACGTATACCGGCCGGCGGCGCGGGAGCAGCTCTTGCAAGTGGCCAAATCGATCGGCATTTCCGTCTGGCCAGCCACGGGCACGGACAAGCCACTGGAGATCGTGCGCGGCGCGATCAAGGAAGCGAAGCTCTCCGCCAGCGACGTAGTCCTCGTGGACACGGCCGGGCGGCTACATATTGACGACGAATTGATGAACGAGCTTTCGACGCTGAAGAAGGAATTGCAGCCAACCGAGATGCTGTTCATTGCGGACGCGATGATCGGGCAGGACGCGGTGCGCTCCGCGGGAGAATTTCACAAGCGGCTGGGATTGACAGGCGTGATTCTTACCAAACTGGACGGCGATGCGCGCGGCGGCGCGGCGCTTTCCATCAGCAAGGTCTCCGGCGCGCCGGTGAAATTTGTCGGTCTCGGCGAAAAGTACGATGCACTCGAAGCGTTTTATCCCGAGCGCATCGTTTCCCGCGTGCTGGGGATGGGCGACATCCTGTCGCTGATCGAGCGCGCGGAATCGGCCTTCGACAAAAAAACCGCGATGGAGCTCGAGCGCAAGCTGCGCAAGGAAGAGTTCACGCTGGAAGATTTCCGCGATCAATTGAAGCAGATCCGGAAGATGGGCCCGCTGGACCAGTTGGTGGATATGCTCCCGAAAGTCGGGCCGTTGCAGAATCTGCCGAAGGACGCTTCCGTTGACGAAGGCAAGCTGAAGCAGGTCGAAGCCATCATCAACTCCATGACCAATGAAGAGCGCCGCGACCACAACGTGATCGATGGCAAGCGGCGCAAGCGCATCGCCAAGGGCAGCGGCACGACTGTCCAGGACGTGAATCAGGTGATCAAGCAATACCTGCAGATGCGCACGATGATGAAGCAGTACGGCGCGCTGGCCGCGCGCTCCCGGATGAAAGGCCTCGGCAAACTCGCCGGTATGGGATGAGTCGCAGGCGCGCCACGCCTTACGCCATGAGTGAAGGCGACCTAAGGCTCGAAGAACAAGGTAGATAAGAGCCTTGAGTTACATTATAATGTTTATGGTAATCAGGGAGGCTTCATGAAACTCAAGCTCCGCTCCATCGGTACTTCCACCGGCGTCATTCTGCCTAAGGAACTCCTCCATCGACTGAACCTAAAAAAGGACGACGTCCTGTTTGCCTCGGAAACTCCCGAAGGCTATCTATTGACGCCTTACGACCCGGAAGTCGCGGAACAGGTGAAACTCGGCCTCGAAATAATGGCCAAGTACCGGGATACTTTTCGCGCATTGGCTAAATGAAACAGCCCCACTGGATTAATCGCCGGGCTCTCCTCCATCTTCATTCTGCATCTCTGGCAACTTTTGGAGGTTCCCCAGGGATCCGCGACGAAGCCTTGCTGGACTCCGCCCTCGCTCCCCCTCAGAACCGATTTCTCTATGCCCCTGAATCGGATCTGTCTGAACTCGCGGCGGCCTACGGATTTGGGATTGCGAAAAATCATCCATTTATCGATGGCAACAAGAGGGCGGCTTTCCATTCGGTGGGTCTTTTTCTTGCTATCAATGGGTCCGAGTTGGTTGCAGATCAGGTGGACGCAATTCAGACCATGCTGAGCTTGGCTGCGAGCGAATTAAGCGAAGAGGAATTTGCTGCTTGGGGGAGGAAGAACACAAAGCGGCGCGAGTAAGTTGTTTTAAACGCACGAGAACCGCGGCCGGATGGGGCCCCCATGCACCGCGACAGTAACGAATCGGACGAGCGCAGGACTTGGCGTCACGAGTCGCTTATACTGGTAGTGCGGAAGGAGCCGCCCCCGCAGAACCCGCGGTACCCGCCGAAGATGTTCAGGATTCCCTAAATGCGACCGTTTGATCTCGTAGTCATCGGCTCCGGCCCAGGTGGGCTGCGGGCCGCCATTCAAGCCTCAAAAATCGGGAAGGCCGTTGCCATGGTGGAAAAGCACGCCATGGTTGGCGGGGTGTGCATCAACTCGGGCACCATTCCCAGCAAGACGATGCGCGAGGCGGTGTTGCATCTTTCCGGGTTTTACGACCAGGCGTTTTACGGCGCGAACCACCACACCAAAGAAAACGTCACGATGAGCGATCTGAATTTTCGCGTGAACCGCGTGATTGAGAATGAAGCCGCGGTGTTGCAGGACCAGTTGCGCCGTAACAACGTGGAACTGTTCCATGGGACGGCCTCGTTCACGGATCCGCATCATCTGCGGGTGGAAAACAGCACAGGCTTCAGCGAACTGGAAGCCGCGTATGTGGTGGTCGCCACCGGAACGAAGCCGGCTACCAATCCGAAGGTGGCAATCAACGGCCGGAACATTATCAACAGCGATCAGATCCTGTCCATGCCAGTGATCCCCCGCACGATGATTGTCGTCGGCGGCGGCGTGATTGGGGTGGAGTATGCCTGCATGTACGCCACGCTCGGTGTCCGCGTGATCATCGTGGAGAAGCGGCCGCGGCTCCTGGAGTTTGCCGACGCCGAAATGGTGGAGGCGTTGAGCTACCACATGCGGGACCGGCGCGCGACCATGCGGTTGAATGAAGAAGTCGAAAGCGTGGAAGAGCTGCCGGACGGAAAAGTCGCCGCCATTTTGGATAGCAACAAACGGATTGTGGGCGATGCGCTGCTGTATGCGGTCGGGCGGCAGGGGAACATTGACCGCCTGAATCTGGCGGCGGCAGGAATCGAAGCGGACGACCGCGGAAGGATCAAGGTGGATAAGGACTTTCGCACCACTGTGCCCCACATCTTTGCCGTCGGTGACGTCATCGGTTTCCCGAGCCTGGCCTCCGTGTCCATGGAACAGGGCCGCATCGCCGCCGCGCGGGCGTTTGGGCTGCAAATGGAATCCGATCCAGAAGGGTATCCGTACGGCATTTACACGATTCCCCAGATTTCCTTCATCGGAAAAACGGAAGAGCAGCTTACGGAAAGCGATGTGCCCTACGAAGTGGGCGTCGCGTATTACCGGGAAATTGCGCGCGGGCAAATCTCCGGACACACGGATGGGCGGCTGAAACTTCTCTTCCACCGGGAAACCCTGGAACTGTTGGGAGTACACATCTTCGGGGAAGATGCGGCGGAGCTTCTGCATATCGGCCAGGCCGTGATGCTGCTGAAGGGGAAAATCAGCTATTTCATTAACACGGTTTTCAACTATCCAACGCTCGCCGAATGCTACAAGGCGGCGGCTTTTAACGGGCTGAACCGCCTGAGCTGATCTAAGAAAATTCCCTGGTCCAGGTATCGCTGCGGGGACGGATCGCTTTCGAGAGTTCTCTGGCAGGGACCGGGGCTTGGAAGTTGGAGGCGCGGAGCGGAATCGAACCGCCGATGAGGGTTTTGCAGACCCATGCCTTACCACTTGGCTACCGCGCCATCCGTTCTTGCAGTTGCAGCAACAAAGCCCTAGAAATGAAAAACCCACCTGCCAGATCTTCCGGCGGTGGGCTGCCATTCGTTAGGGCTGAAGGTGATTGCTAGAGGTTCAGCCTCCCCACACCAGAAGACACAAATGAGCAACAGGTACAGCAACAATTTAGCGCTGCCTTCTGTGGGTTCCTGAACATAGCAGAGAGCATAGCTGGGGGCTCTGGCGCTGGCCAACGCAAAATTCAAATCGATCCTATCGAAGCGGCAAACGAATCCGGGCCCCCTCCGATTTGCCAGTCCGGTGTCCTGTTTTGGGATCGATGGCGCGACGGTTAGATAGCCCGGGGGAAATGCGTTGGGCCGTGGCCCGCCCAAGTCAAGGCGACGATTGCTGCCGAGTGGGAACTCACGTAGAATAGAAGGTCTTTAGGGAGGACGTACTTTAGTGTTAACAATTCGTTTGGCCAGAATTGGCAAAAAGAAGAAGCCGTTTTATCGCGTGGTGGTTATTGAACGGACCCGCGCCCGGGACGGACGTGTGCGCGAAGCCGTCGGGACTTACGACCCGCTGAAAAAGCCCGCGGAGATCAAGTTGGATTCCGATCGCATCAAGTATTGGCTTGGCGTAGGGGCGCAGCCGAGCGATACTGTTCGGAGTTTTCTCAAGTTGCAAAAAATAGCCTAGTTTAGGCTCAAGCTCAGCTCTCTTGCTCATGTCCAGGTCTTAAACTTGCTCGCACTCCTTTCGACGGAGAAGGGGTCTTGCGGATCACTACGTCGATTGGACGCGGAAGCGGGGGCCCAGATGAAGGAGCTTGTTGAGGAAATTGCCAAAGCCCTGGTGGATCGTCCGGAGGGCGTGCAGGTGAACGCCGTGGAGGGTTCGCAGGTGACCGTTCTTGAGTTGCGGGTTCATCCGGAAGATCTTGGCAAAGTGATTGGGCGCCAGGGGCGCACAGCCAAAGCCATTCGCACGCTTCTGGGCGCAGCCGGAATGAAACTGCGCAAGCGCTTCACGCTTGAGATACTCGAAGATTGAAACCTTCCGCTGAAGAGCAAGGCTGGGTGCAGGTTGCGCGCATCATTCGTCCGCGCGGCAACAAAGGCGAAGTACTGGCCGAGCTGTTCACCGATTTTCCCGCCCGGCTTTCTTCCCGTCTGCAAATTTATCTGCGTGGCGCCCAGGGCGAGCCCCGAGCGATCGGCTTGCAGAATTTCTGGGTGGACCGCAATCACCCGGAATATGGAATATTTCATTTCGAAGGATGCGCTTCGATTGACGCCGCCGAAAAGCTGCGGGGGCTTGACGTGTTGATTCCGATTGCGGACCGGGTGAAACTTCCCGCCGGCAAGTATTTCGTCAGCGACCTGATTGGCTGCTCCGTCTTTGAAAACCCGGTGGCGGAAGCGAAACTCTCGTCTCCTGCATGTGCGATGGAAAAGGCGCCTTGGGTGTTAGGAACGGTGCGGGATGTCTTCTTTCCGGGAGAAGGCACCGCGGGTACGCCATTACTGCAGGTGCAGACTGCCACGGGCGAGTTGCTGGTGCCGCTGGCCGAGGATATCTGCCGCCGCATCGATGTTGCCGCCCGGCGCATTGATGTTACGCTGCCAGAAGGCTTGAGCGAGCTGAGCACAGGCGAGTAACGTGCAATTTGACCTGATTACCATTTTCCCGGAATTTTTCACTGGGCCGCTGGACCACGGCATCGTGCGCCGCGCCAGGGAAGCCGGGATTGTACAAATTCACGTGCAGGATTTGCGCGAATTCACCAAGGACCGGCACAAGACGGTGGATGACCGTCCATTCGGCGGCGGCGAGGGAATGGTGTTGAAGCCGGAGCCGCTTTTCGACGCCGTGGAAAAATTGTTGGGACAATCGATGGGCGATGCCGCCCAGGCACGCGCCCTGCCAGCGAGTACGGAGGTGGTGCTGCTCTCCGCCGCAGGGAAGTTGTTTACGCAGGAAGCGGCGCGGCGAATGGCCAAGCTAGAACGAATTGTTTTAATCTGCGGCCGTTATGAAGGGGTGGACGAACGCGTGGCCGAGCATCTGGCCACGGAAGAAATCTCCGTTGGCGATTATGTTTTAAGTGGCGGAGAATTACCCGCGGCGATTGTGCTAGACGCGGTGACGCGGTTGTTGCCGGGAGCGCTCGGCAATGAAGCGTCCACGGAGAACGAATCCTTCCGTAAACTCGAAGCGGGCGAATCCCGTTCAATGGCCGGCAATTCAGCTCTTGGCAAGGCAAGGCTTTTGCTTGACTACCCGCACTACACGCGCCCGGCCGAATATCGCGGCTGGAAGGTGCCGGATGTGCTGATCGGCGGGCATCACGCCGAAGTGGCCAAATGGCGCGCCCAGCAGGCCGCGGAGAAGACCCGGCGAAACCGGCCCGACCTTTTGGTATCCTGAACGAATCACCGGAGCCGCGCATCCAAAAATAGGGGGTCGAAGAGGAGATCATGAGCGGAACAAGCGGCACCCCCGTGCGCGGGGTACAACTCTCAAAACCGATTGGCATTTACTACGAGCATCCAGATTGGTACCGGCCTCTGTTCCAGCAGCTCGATGCACGCGGCGCGAACTGGCAGAAGATACATGCTGGCGCGCATTCCTATGATGTGGCTCTGCGTGAGCCAGAATATTCACTGGTGTTCAACCGGATGAGCCCTTCGGCGTGGCAGCGCGGCCTGGGCCACGTGATTTTCTACACGCTCAACTTTCTGCAGCATCTCGAAGCGCAAGGCGTCCGCGTGGTGAACGGGTCGCGCGCCTTCACGCATGAGACTTCCAAGGCGCTACAACTTACCTTACTCGAATCCCTGGGGCTGCCGTATCCGAAGGCGCTGGTGATTAACCATCCCTCGCAAGCGCTGGCGGCCGCGGAGAAGATTGGCTATCCACTGGTGGTCAAGCCAAACATCGGCGGCAGCGGCGCGGGAATCATTCGTTTCGACCGACCGGAACAATTGAAGGGCGCGGTGAAGGAAAATCAGCTCTACTTTGGGATCGATCAGGTTGGATTGGTGCAGGAATTTTTCCCCGCGCGAGACAGCGTGATCACTCGCGTCGAAGTGCTGGGCGGCAAGTTCCTCTATGCGATTCAAATTCACACCACCGGCGATACCTTCAACCTGTGCCCAGCGGATATTTGCCAGAGCACCAAGGGAGAAGAATTAGCCCGGCCCGCATGCCCCGTCGATGCTCCGAAAAACGGCTTGCAGGTGGAGGGCTATGCTCCTCCACGCCAGGTGATTCAGGATGTGGAACGCGTCATGGGCGAAGCGGGTATTGAAGTCGGCGGGATAGAGTACGTAATCGACGATCGTGATGGACGGCTGCTCTATTACGACGTCAATGCGTTATCGAATTTTGTGGCGGACCCCGAGCGCATCGTCGGTTTCAATCCTTACTCGCGGCTGGCCGATTATCTGATCGCCGAAGCGCAGGCCCACGAAGCGAAACAGGCGCGGCAAGCTGTAGGCACCGGAAAGGCCGGGTGAACCAGCCATGCGTTACGGATACTGGATGCCGGTTTTCGGCGGGTGGCTGCGCAATATCGAAGATGAGCACATGGAGGCGAGTTGGAGTTACGTCAAGAAACTGACACAGCGGAGCGAAGTGCTCGGTTACAACCTTACCCTGATCGCCGAGCTGAATCTCAACGACATCAAAGGGCCGCAAGCACCTTCGCTGGATGCCTGGTCGACGGCGGCGGCACTGGCGGCGGTCACCGAGAAAATCGAGTTGATGGTGGCCGTGCGTCCGACGTTTCATCTGCCGGCGCTGTTGGCCAAGCAAGCTGCGAACATCGATAACATCAGCGGCGGGCGGCTTTCGCTGAATGTGGTTTCGTCATGGTGGGCGGAAGAGGCGCGGAAGTATGGAGTTGCGTTTGAGCAGCACGATGACCGCTACGCCCGCACCAGCGAATGGCTGGACGTGCTGAACGGCGCGTGGACCCAGGATAATTTTTCGTATGCGGGAAAATATTACCGGGTGGACGCAAATCTGCTGCAACCGAAACCCGTTTCCCGGCCACGGCCACTTATATACGCCGGTGGTGAATCGGAAGCGGCTAAGCAGTTAATCGCGGCGAAGTGCGACGCCTACGTGATGCATGGCGACTCGCCGGAGAAGATCCAGGCGAGAATTGCGGATCTTCGGCAGCGGCGGGAACGCCTGAACTTACCGCCGATGCAGTACGGCGTGGCGGCGTATGTGATTGTGCGCGAAACCGAACGGGAAGCGCAGGAAGAGTTGGGGCGAATTACCGACGTGAAGCAGAGCGCCGCCGGCTATGCGAATTACCAGCAATGGCTGGCCAATACGCAACTCGAGCAACGAGTTTCCCTGGAAGAATATTCGGTTTCTAACCGCGGGCTGCGCTCGGGCCTCGTCGGCACACCGGAACAAGTGGCGGAACGCGTCGCCGAGTTCGAGCGTGCGGGTACGAACCTGTTACTCTTGCAATTCAGCCCGCAACTTGAAGAAATGGAGCGGTTTGCTGGGACAGTAATGCGGCTTGCGTCGCCTCATGCTGCAAACGCTTAGGGCACTCGCCGGCGAATCCGCGGCTCAAAATCTCTAGGCAAATTGCGGCACTTTGTTTATAATTGATGTTTGTCTCAGAAGTGCTGGCCCCGCCTGAGTGGGTCTGCAGGGAATACAGAAAATGAATCCGGTTATTCGTAAGTTGCATGAAGCGCAATTGCGCAAAGACCTTCCCGATTTCCGGGCAGGCGACACCATCAAGGTGCATGTGCGCCTCTTGGAAGGCGAAGGCGAAAAGGTCAAGGAGCGCATCCAGACCTTTGAAGGAGTGGTGATTTCGAAGAAGGGGCGGGCCAGCAGCGCGAGTTTTACCGTGCGCCGCGTGAGTTTTGGTGTGGGGATCGAGCGCATCTTCCCGCTGCACTCGCCTTCGATTTCTTCAATCGACGTCGTGGGCAAGGGCAACGTGCGCCGCTCGCGCCTCTATTATCTCCGCAATCTGCGTGGCAAGGCTGCCCGCATCAAGCGCGCCGCGCGTGAAGACGCTCCGACGCCCGTGGTCGCCGCGAAGGCGTAAGCGAAACAACAAAGAAAATTTCCGAAGGGACAAGCAAATGCTTGTCCCTTTTGTTTTTGGTCGGGCTGCGCGGAATGCGCGCGAGTTACCAGATTGTCTTCAGCTGTTTGCAAGCCCGAATGTTCCTGTCTTTGGTGACCAGAGCGCAGCCATGTGCCAACGCAGTCGCGCCAATCAAGCGGTCGCAAGGGTCGTGAGAATAAGTTTCAGGCCATTGGTTGGCCAAGACCGCCACTTTCGCAGTAATGGGCTGAATGGATGTCCTGGAGGCGATTCGCTCGACAAAGGCGTCAACCGTTCCAGTAAGTTTCAGACGGCCATGAGTGGCCAGCCAGGCCAATTCCCAAAGTGTGATCGCAGAGATACCTATTCCCCCTTCTTGACTTGCCAGGCGGATGGCTTCGGCGGCTTTCTTGGAGAGCTTCGCAGGCTCGCTCGCCAGCCAGATCAAAACATGGGTATCCAGGAGGATCACTTCTTCAGAACTTCCCAGTCTTTGAGAGGGACGACAGGAGATTCGACGTCCCCGACAATCTCGAATTCCCCAGCCATAAAACCGAACAGATCGGCAGGCCGGGACCCAGCGGGGACAACTTTTACGACGGGGGCGCCACGCTTGGTGATGACAACGGGTTCGCCGGTAGATTGAATCTCATTCATGATTTTTAGGCAGCGAGCTTTGAACACGCTGGCGCGAATTTGTTTCATTATGACCCCATATTAGTGACCATGGTCATTATAACATGATTATATGCGGAAATTATATGGGTTTTGTGGCTGGGCGTCGGGGTGACAGGGGGAACTGCGTCTCCGCGGGTTGGGCGACAGGGATTACATCTCAAAGCGGCGGCAGAGCCGCCGCACTCCAAAGTTGGAGCGGCCCGCCGCGGCGGGCCGGTTTTGCTCGGTTTGTCGATGGAGAGAGTTATTGGGATAAAGAAGCAGAAGGAGTGACGCGTTTTTCATTTTTGGGTGGTAAAATTCAGGCTCGACGACACGATTATGGCGCGACTCTGCTCTTCCCGTTTCGAGCGAGCGGCGCGTCGGCTTGGCTGGACCCGCATTGCGGGCCTGGACGAAGCCGGGCGCGGCGCGCTGTTTGGTCCCGTGGTGGCCGCGGCCGTAATTCTCAATCCGAAGCGGCGCATTGTCGGGCTGGATGACTCCAAGAAACTGCTGCCCGAGAGGCGAGGCGAACTTGCCGAGCGGATTCATGCGTACGCGGTCGCCTGGGCAGTGGCGGAGATTGACGCCCAACGCATCGACGCGTGGAATATCTATCAAGCCAGCCGTCAGGCGATGCAAGCAGCGCTTGAGCAACTCACCATCCGGCCCGATTACCTGCTGATTGATGCAATGCAACTCGACGTGATGATCGAGCAGAAATCCCTGATCAAGGGTGACGCGCGCAGCGTTTCCATTGCCGCCGCATCTATCCTGGCCAAGACGCACCGCGACGCTTGCATGGAAAAATGGGACACCGTTTATCCGCAATATGGCCTGGCACGGCACAAGGGTTACGCCACGCCGGATCACCTGGAGGCACTTCGCCAGCATGGACCCTCTCCACTCCACCGCCACTCGTTCGCGCCGGTCCGCGAAGCGGGATGCTGGGCGGCCGGAGCCGTGCAAGAGGCGCTGCCGCTGGAAATTTGGCCGGCCAGATCGTAATCCATTCTTCGTTATTTGTTCGCTGCGAGTATCGTATCCGCCAAGGGGATAACTGCCAGTTCACACACACCCGCGGTTTCGTTGACGCCCCCAGAGTGGGGGCGTAGCGTGAGAAATGTAAGGTTGCGTGGTTCCAGTACCTGCAACGAGTTGAGGAGAAAGTTGCCGGCGGCTTTCGATTGGGAGAGCTGTCGTCTTTTGGCATGGCTTATAACAAGAGCAAATACGTCGAAGCCGCGCAGAAGCTGTTGAACCAGGGCAAAGTAGCGCAGGCGATTGCGGAGTATCAGCAAATCCTGAAGTACGAACCGCGCGATCAGGTCACGCTGATGACCATCGGCGAGCTGTACATCCGCCAGGGTGAAACCTTTCAGGCTATCGAATATTTCGAACGGCTGGCGCAACTCTTCGTCAGCGACGGATTCCTGACCAAAGCGATCGCGGTGTACAAGCGAATTTCGAAACTCGCGCCGGAAGAGGTTCGGCCGCTTGAAAAACTCGCGGATTTGTATGTGCAACAGGGCGTGATGAGCGAAGCCCGGCCGCTGTTCCTCCAGCTTGCGGAACTCCACCTGAAAACCGGCAAGCAACCGGAAGCGGTTGCGCTGTTGAAGAAATTGCTTTTGGCGGAACCCGACAATTTGCGAATTCAGATTCGGCTGGCGGACTTGTACCAGGCCATGGGGCAGCCGGGCGAAGCGCTGGAAGGGTACGTCTCGGCGGCACAGCGCGCCCTGGCCAGGGGCGATCAGGCGGAATGCGAGCGGCTGGCAGACCGGGCGTTGCAGATCAACTCGAAAAACCTGGATGCGCTGATCGTGAAGGCGCGCAGCTATTCGTCGGCGGGCAATACGACGAAGGCGGCGGAGATTCTGGAGCGCGTGCCGGACCTCGACAAGGGAGGCGAACCGGCAGAGCTGCTGCTGGACCTTCACCTGAAGTCCTCGAAATGGGACGAAGCCACGGCGCTGGCCCTACGGATTTTTTCCCACGACGAAAAGAATTTCACCGCGACGCAAAAGGTGACCGAAGGCCTGCTGGAATCCGGGCAAGGCGAGAGGGCCATGAGCGTGCTCTCGCGCATCCGGATTCCAATGATCGATGCGGGAGAGCACGAAGGCGTGGTGAACCTGCTGCAAAGCCTGGCCGCGCGGCTGCCGGGGAGGTTGGAACCCCTTGAGTGGCTGGTGGACACGTTTGGCCGCACGAGCGACTCCTTCCGTTTGCCGGACGCGCTGGCGAATTTGGGTGACGCATTGCTGGAGAGCGGTAAGACAGAGCGGGCGAGGGAGATTTTTGAGCAACTGGTCGACCGCGATCCGGAGAACGATTCGGCCAAGCGCAAACTGAATGAAGTGTTGCGCAAGATGGGCGTGGTGCCGGCGGAGCCGAAGGCCGCGCCGGAGCCTGCAGTCATCGCGGAGAACCTTCAGGCCGAACTCCCCCAGGCCCCAGCGGTGAGGATCCGCGGAGGGTTGCACGACGACGCACCGAATGTGGATGCGAAAGCCACCGCTCCGGCCAAGTCAGCGCTTGCCGAGCAGGAACTCGACGAAGAAACCCAGAAATTTATCGCGCAATCGCTGACGGACGTGGACCTGTTCGCGAGCTACGGGCTGACGCAGAAAGCGATCGGGCTGCTGGAAGCAATTTTGCGCCGCGCGCCGATGCACACGCCGACCCTTGAGAAGTTGCTGGACTTCGTGTTGGGCGCGGGGGACGACCGGCGAACGGCGGAACTCGCCGCGCAATTGGAGCACATTCACGCGGGCCGCGGCGATATGCGGAGCAGCGAGCGTTTTGGCGAACTCCGCCGGCGATTCCAGCGCGCGGCAGGATTGAGCGATGATGAGATTGCGGCCGCGGTGGCTGCGTCGATGCCGCAACCAGTGGATGTGCAGCCGGTGGGAAAAGCGGAAAAAGCCCCCGTCGAAGAAGTGCCCGCGGCGCGGGTGAGCCACGCAGTTCTGGAAATTGAGGCCGTGCCTCTGGAAGCTGGTGTCGTGACGCCGGCGCCCGTGCCGCAAATTGCAGCAGAGCTTCCAGGAATCGAGATTACCAAACCGCCGGAAGTAACAGCGCCGCCTCAAGCCGCCGCCGAATCCACCGCGGAGGAAGTCGACCTCTCCGCTGAATGGGCTTCCCTGCTGGAAGAGACCAGGGAACCTGCGGCTCCGCTGGAAGAGATCTCTGCAGACAAGACAGTGCCTGCCAAAACGTCGCCGGACGCAGCCGATCTGGCGTCATCGTTCCTGGACCAGGCGATGTCGATGAAGAAATCGGCGCAGCCTCCACCCAAGCGGCCTACTGACGAACTGCCCGAATTCGAAGTGCCTGCGGACTCACCGGTGGAAGAAGAGGTAACCCGGCAGGTCGCGGAAATTCCTGCTGAGCCGACCGCCGCGGAGCAGCGCGCCGCCCTTGCCGAACAAGTATTCAAGCAGCACGAGGAGCTCCTGCCGGATGAAGAGCTCACAACGCTGCCTTCGCCGGAACACGCGAAAATTGCCGCAGAGGGACGCGAGCCGGCGCTGGATCTGCCGCGGAACACGGTGCCGGGAAAGTCCGCGCCCGAGCCGGATCTCGATCTGGATCAGGATTTTGAGCTGGTGTTGGAAGCCGAACCGGTTGTGCCGGCGCACGAAATGCTGTCTAAGATTCCCCCGGCACCGCCGCAAGCACCCGAACCGCACAGAGTACAAGCTTCCGCGCCCGGTAACGGCCAGGCATTTACCACCGATGATTTTCTGACCGATTTGGCCAAGGAAATGGACGAATTGGGTCTGGGCGAACTGACGCGGCCCGTAGGGCACGCGCCGGAAGAGAAGACACCTGTGTCTGCCCGCGCAGCCGCGGGAGAGAAATCAGCCGCCTCGGGCGGAGAGTCGGGACCGCTCAAGGAAGTTTTCGACGAATTCCGCGCGGAACTTGGCGAAATGGGCGTCGAGGACGAGGATCTGGAGACGCACTACAACCTGGGGATCGCCTTCCGCGAAATGGGCTTGCTGGAAGAGGCCATCGGAGAGTTTCAGAAGGTGGCGCAGGCCAATGACCGGGGCAAGGCGTTTCGTTACGCCATGCAGTGCTGCACGCTGCTGGGACTGGCATTCATGGAAAAGGGCCAGCCGGCCATTGCGGCCATCTGGTACGAGCGAGCGCTGCTGACGCCCGGGATGGACACGGAAAGTAAACTGGCATTGCGGTATGATTTGGGTGTGGCCCAGGAGTCGGCGGGCGAACAGGACGCGGCACTCAAGAGCTTCTCCCAGGTTTACGCGATCAATATCGATTACCGCGACGTGGCAGAACGCATTCATTCGCTGCAGAAGCCGGCTCGCTGAACGCCACACAAACCACAAGTAAGGCCTATAGGTACCAGATGAATCGAATCTTGCGCGCGATGACGGTCGTGCTGTTGTTCGAATTGGGCGCGCTGCTGCTCTATCTGCCGTGGTCCGCATTCTGGGAGCAGAACTATTTCCTGAATCACTATCCCTGGATGATGCACGTTGCCCTGCATCCCGCGACACGCGGGATCGTGAGCGGCATCGGGGTGCTGGATATTTTTGTTGGGTTCGGGTTCTTCAATTCGCGTCCGGTGCCAGCCCGTGTGCCCCCTCCCTCCCACCCGTAAACCGTTGCTGTGTTACGTGACGGATCGCCGGAGCTTGGCCTGCACACCAGAGCTTGCCGGAAAGCTGCAACTAGAAAAGATAGAACAAGCCGCGAAGGCGGGTGTGGATTGGATCCAGATTCGGGAGAAGGATCTGTCTGGCCGGGAATTGGCGGAAATGACAGGGCAGGCGATGCTATGCGCGGGGAGCGATTCCGCGATTCTCATTAATGACCGGGTAGATGTATCGTGTGCTGTGGGCGCGTCTGGCGTCCATCTTGGCGAGCACAGCCTGCCTCCGGAAGAGGCAAGACGATTGGCGAACCAGCGTTCTGGGCGAGAGAATTTCATTGTGGGCGTCTCCGCGCATTCACTGGAAGGGGCGATGCAAGGGGAACGAGCGGGCGCCGACTATGTAATTTTCGGGCCGGTGTATGCGACGCCGTCCAAGGTAGGTTTTGGACAACCGCAGGGCGTGCAGCGTTTGCAGGAAGTCTGCAAGCGATTGACGATCCCGGTGCTGGCGATCGGCGGAATTACGCTGCAGAACGCGCGGGATTGCCTGGCGGCGGGCGCCGCGGGGATTGCAGCGATTCGATTATTTCAGGACGCGGCGGATCTGAACGATATTGTCAGGGAATTGCGAAAAGTTTCGTAGAGTTTAGCGGTGCCGCATAGCAGCTGAAAATTTCCTCAGGACATCAGCCGGCGGAGCAGGCGAATTTGCCCGGCGTGGTAGACGTCATGAAAGGCGACGCCATAGAGCGAAGGAAGAAGTTTCTTTGCGCGCGGAGTTTTCAGGACACGGCGAATAGCAGCTTCCAGAGCCTGGTGTTCCCTTTCCAGTAGTGCCAAATCAGCGCGCCAAGCTGCTTCCGTGGCTTTCCCCTCTTCAGGCCTTGTAAAGAAATTGCTCCCTTTGCGAATGAATGTCCCTCGCTTCCCGCCTTCGATGCGCCGGCGCACGGCGTATTTCCAATAGGCGGAATGCAGCGCGAGTTCCCAGATGTTGTGGCGACCTGGCGCGGGACGCCGAGCCGCCTGGCTGGCAGAGACGCCTTTGAGCGACTGGCGCAAATTCGGGCCGTGCCACGTCTTGCAGGAATAGCCCTCGTCGAGAAGTGTAAGAACCAAATCATCGGTGTTCATGCGAGCCCCCGAAAGTGCGGTCAATGGCGGACGTTCGCGCCGGCGATGGCTTCCGCAAAGAGCAGGCGAGGAAAGCGGGAATCGCCAATGTAATCAGGTCGGGCATCGGTCTGGCGGCGAGGAGCCAAGAAGTTTCAAGTCGAAAGGACTCCTAAGAAGTAGGAGTTTACACCTGAGCGCCACGGACCGGTGAGCGTTCGATCCGGACTGAAATGCACAGGCCGCACCTGTTGTGAGGCGTTCCGCCTCTGTGTCGACTTGTTGAATCGCTACCGGAAGGGCCGAGAGCAAGGCCGGTGTGAGCCGCAGATGCAAATCAATTGCATCAGAAATAAGACTAAGTTTAGTCTTATATTGATTGACTGGCTTCACAGATGAAGATTTCAGAGAACTTAATATCGGACCGTTACAGTCGTATATCTATTTATTGGAGATCGTTCTTGGACCTGTCGCGAATTTATCCCTTTTCCCGGCTACTTCTTACTGCCGTCTTATTCCTTGCAGGAACAATTCTGCTTCGAGCTCAAGAGAATCCGTACATCGTGGCATACGACCACAACCTGGAGGAGCCGGGAAATCTTGAGGTCGAGTATTTCTCGACTTTTGGGACCCAACGGGGTGGACCAAACTTCCACGCGTTTTGGAGCGAGTTTGAATATGGAGCGACGGCCTGGTGGACCACGGAGCTTTACCTTTCGGGTCAGACCACTTTTGGCGAGAGCACGGTGTTCACGGGCTATCGCTGGGAGAACCGCGTCCGCCCGTTAAAAAACGAGCACTGGATCAATCCGGTGCTGTATGTGGAATTTGAGGACATCAACGGCGCGGACAAGATCATGAAAGAGGTGGAAGGGCACGACGTGGAATCCGACTTTCTGACGCCTAACGCGGTGGCGCGGCGGGAAAAGAAGCGTGAGGTCGAACTAAAACTGATCCTCTCGAGCAACTACAAGGGGTGGAATTTCACGGAGAACACCCTGGCGGTGAAGAATCTTTCGAACGAGCCGTGGGAATTCGGATACGCGCTGGGAGCGAGCCGCCCACTGACCCTGAAAGGCGCCGCACAAAAGTGCAATTTCTGCCTGCAGCATTTTATCGCCGGTGTGGAGATGTATGGGGGGCTGGGAGACCGGTACAGATTTGGATTGCATGAGACTTCGCATTACCTTGCGCCGGGGCTGGTGTGGAACCTGCCGGCCGGATGGACTTTCAAGATCGAACCGACCTTCGGTTTAAATGACAACAGTCACCAATTCCTCCTGCGCTGGGGCGTTTCATATGAAATTGCCGGATTTGGACAGAAGCTGGGCGCATTATTCAAGGGGAAGAACGAATGAGAATAGTTACGTCCGCGGGAATCAGCGCCTTGTTGCTCTCTTGCTTATGTTTGTTGTGCGCCGCGCAAGGTAAGCCCGAAAAGCCGGAGCCAGTGTCTGTTTACGCGGAACTGGAGAAGGCGCCGACGAAATATCGGACCAAGGTAAACCCGCTCCGGAAGGATCCGGACGCAGTCTCTGCTGGAAAAGTCTTATTCGAAGAGCATTGCGCGGAATGCCACGGGGAAAATGCCTTGGGCAGCAAGAAGGCGCCAAGCTTGCGGGCGAAGGAAGTCCAGGAAGCTCCGCCGGGGACGCTATTCTGGATACTGACGAATGGAATTGTGCGAAAGGGTATGCCGGTCTGGTCTAAGTTGCCGGAGCCGCAGCGGTGGCAGTTGATAACTTATATCCAATCGTTGGGGCCGGTGGAATCACCAGAAAACAAGACTGATGGCAAACACTAATTCGGACTTGGCGCGGGCTTGAGCGCTTCATTGAGGATCATCGCCAGCCGGATGCCGGCCTGAGCGACACGCTTTTCCACGACGGGCGCGGCAGCGTCCTGGTAGATTGCCCCGATGGAAAAATGCTGGTTGAGCATACGCTCGCCGACGTTGTTGTTGTCTGTGCAGGAATGGACGGGCACCGGCGGCTCTACCGGGTCATTGGGCACCAAGCCTCCGTAGACGACGGATTCTGCCAGGTCGTGACTCTCCCAGGTCCAATCTTCGACATGAATCCCAGCTTTTATCCACGCTTCGGCCTGGGGGCTGAACGCCTGATCGAGAAGCTCTGCGTATTCGTTGGGGTCCGCGCCCTCCATTGCACGTTCGAGAATCGCTGTGTCCCACACGGAATGAAGATTGGGAGTGAAGGAGTGATTGTGTTCGCGCGGGTTGCGGCGGAAGAAGCGGACCGGGACGCAGTTGCCGCCTTCATCGCTATTCGTCGAGGCGTGCAGCGGCATGTGCAGATCCCCCACGAAATGGATGACGTAGCGGGCAGCGTCTGCTCGCTTGCCTGGATCGGCGTGAAGATCTTTCAGTATGGCGAGTTCCTCGGCGATAGCTTGGGTGACGCAGCCAGAGTCACCACAGAAACTTGTGAGGGGTGCCCGGGCAGCGCCGCGGGGAATGTCGATGTAGTGCCATGGGCCATTTTTTAACGTGTTGCGGACATCGTCAGGCCAGGTGGAGCTGTCGGCGAGGGCGTTGCCCGGGAAGACGCCGCAGTTGCGTTTGAGTTGAGGATCGATGGGATTTTCCTTGAGCAGTGTCTCCAGAAGTTGCCGCACTTCCGGGGTGAGATGTTTTTCGGCGAGGAGCGCGACGGTCTGGTGGCCCTTACAACCCCACGCGAATACGGGAGAAGCTACGAAAGGCACGGCGAGAAGTGAGAGACCGACAAGCCTGAACCAGATGGAGCGAGTGCTCATGGAGAGTTCCTTGATTTGGATAGAAGCAAATAGCTATGCGCTCAGCCAGCGGGCCACCGGCTTCCAGGATTCGATGTGGTCGCAGATCACGCGGAGAGCCGCCGTCAGGGGAATGGCGAGAATGAGCCCCATACCTCCCCAGACCCAACCCCAGAAAAGAAGCGCCACGGTAATGGCAACAGCATTCAGACGAACCTGGCGGCCGACAAGTTGCGGGGCGATCAGGTTCTGCGCGACCACGTGGATGCCGGTGAGAACGATGGCAATGATTGCGAAATGGCTGACGGATTTCCACTTGATCACGGCAAGCAGAAAACCGGGGAACCAGGCGAGAACGGCGCCGAGGTAAGGAACCATGTTCAGCAAACCGGAAGTGATTCCGGCGAGGACGGGGTAGTCGAGGCCAAGAATCAGGAAGAAAATGCTGCTCAGCGCAATAACCACGAGGGTGACAACGGACATGCCGATCAGGTAGTCACGCAAAACGTCGCGCAAGTCCTCGAGAGTCTCCTTCACCTGATTGCGGCGGCTTACGGGAAAGAGTTGCAGCGTGCCATGCCAGACTTCGCGTTTCTGGGCGAGCATGAAGAAAACGAGGAAGGGAACAAAGGTGGCCTCAAGCACTAGAGCATAAAGCGAGCCGATGCCTCGTACCACCAGATTGCGGACTGCGCCGCTCTCTCCGCTGGGGACAACCAATTTGGGGGTTTCACCGGAACTCGTCAAATCATTCACGCCGCCTTCGAAGCTGTTGATATTTCCCTGCACCTTGCTAGTAGCGTCGTGGAGAATTCCCCGGTACTTGGGCCAATCGGCGGCGAAGTCTGAGGTGCGAAGCCAGAGGGTGTACCCCACGGCGACAAGAACAAGAATCATGAGCAGGACGAGGACCAGTGCGCCGATAGTGCGGGGAATTCGGAAGCGCTCCAGGAATTCCACTGCGGGATCCAGAAAATAGGCGATAAGGACCGAAAGCAGCAAGGTGACGACGACACCGGCGGCGTAGTAGAAGAACAAGAGGATGATAGCCGCGGCGATGAGCCGCAGGCTGAAGTTTGAGCCAGAGATGCGGAAAACAGTTGTCTGCGGGGTTTCCGTGCTGGACACCGAACTCTCCTCGTCCAGACACGTTAGCACAATCGGGGGCATTCCTGACCGGGCGACATGGAAATGTCACGAGGTGCTAACGAAAAATTCATTGCGTGATGGACTATTGAAGACCAACGCAGCAGGTGAATGCCGGAGGGATGGAGCGAGCAGCGTGTGCTAGACTGCGTCGAGGTTAGTCACCTAAACAGGCGCAAAACATCGATGGCGAAAGAACTTTTTGGCACGGACGGAATGCGCGGCGTACCCGGGACGCCGCCGCTGGACGATCAGACGCTTTATGCTACGGGGCGGGCGATCGGGGGGTATCTAAAAAAGGAATTTGGCTCCGCGCACGCGTTGATCGGGATGGATACACGTGAGTCCGGGCCGCACATCGCGGAATTGCTGACCGCAGGCTTGCAGGCGGCTGGGGCAAGCGCGGAGTTTGCCGGAGTGATCACCACACCGGGAGTGGCGTGCCTGGTGAGAGAAAACGATTTTCAGGCCGGCGTGGTGATTTCCGCTTCGCACAATCCATATCACGACAACGGGGTAAAGCTCTTTTCGCATGCGGGGATGAAATTTCCCGACGCGGTGGAAGAAGTTCTGGAAGCCGAGATTCTTAAATTGCGAGGCGAACCGGTACCGGCTGAGCGGCCCGTGCTGGTGGCGAATCACGCACTACATGTTGAGTACCTGGACTTTCTGCGAAGCCGGGTGATTGCAGGGGCGAATCTGGCAGGCAAGCGGTTGGTGCTCGACTGTGCGAACGGTGCGGCATACCAATTGGGGCCAGAGCTGTTCCAAAGTCTGGGCGCAGACGTGGTTGCGATGGGAGTGCAGCCGGACGGGCGGAACATCAACGCTGGATGCGGCTCGCTGCACCTGGAAGGTTTGCAGAAGAGGGTGATTGCCGAGGGTGCGGAGCTCGGCGTGGCGTTTGACGGGGACGCTGATCGCTCGCTATTCGTTTGTGCCGACGGCCACGTCGTAAATGGCGACGGGGTGCTACTGGTTGTCGGGCGTTATTTGAAGTCACAGAAGCAATTGAAGAAGGATCGTGTGGTGGCGACGTCGATGTCGAACCTGGGCCTGGAGCGAATCCTAGCACAGGAGGGGATTTCACTGGCGCGGGCGGCAGTAGGCGACCGCTATGTGCTGGAGGAGATGCTGAAGTCGGGGAATAACCTTGGAGGCGAACAGTCCGGTCACATCATCTTTCTGGACGACAGTCCGGCAGGAGATGGGCTGCTGACCGCCGTGAAGATTGCCTCGCTGGTGGCGTTGCGGGGTCCATTGGAAAAACTGGCGGCGGGGCTGAAGGATTACCCGCAGATCATTCTGAACGTGAGGGTGAAAACGAAGCCGCCAATGGAGTCGCTGCCGGAGGTTTCCCGTGCCCTGGGCGAAGCGCAAAAAGCGCTGGGAGCAAACGGGCGCGTGGTGCTGCGTTACTCGGGGACGGAACCTTTGGCACGCGTGATGGTGGAGGCGGAACATCACGAAGATGTGAAGCGGTATTCGGAGTCCATCGCGAACGCGCTGCGCGCGGCAATCGGCGCCTGACCTGCCCTAATTTCCCCGCAAGAAAGTGGTGAGCCTCCGTTCTAAACAGGATGGCACTGGAGGCCGCCCATGCGAACAACGATTACTTCCCTGCTTAGCTGGTTTCGCGGACTGTCTGCTTCACGTCGCGCACTATTCGTGATATTCGCCTTTTGCACTGGATGGTTGGCGGTGTCCTGGATCGGGCGACCTGCATTTGATGTTGGCCACAGAGCTCTGCCTGCGACTTCTTCCTTCGTCCCCACTCCGCCGGGAAACCATCCGGATGCTGAGTTGAAAGAACAGTGGGAACGAATTAAACAGGCACGCAAGACGGCGAGTCCAGCGCCATTAGCCGTCGGGGGCGAGGCAATCGGTCCGGTTACTGACGAGTCGGGTTACGCGACACCGATGATCGCCCATGCGGCAGAATTGGCTGTTGCCACGAAAGAGTTCGCGCATTCGCGGTCCACCCTGGAGGAGATTCTGGAGCGGCACCATGGTTATGCGGCGAAACTCAGGATGGTGGGTCAGCCCGCTTCCAGCACGCTTACGGCGACGCTACGTGTTCCCTCTTCGGAGTTCACCGCGGCGGTCAACGATTTGAAGACGCTGGGCAACGTCGAGCGGGAAGAAGAGACGGCAGACGAGGTCACCCAACGGCGGGCGGATCTGGAAGCGCGACTCGTAAACGCCCAGAACACCCTGCAACGGTTGCAGGGACTCCTGGCAAAGGGCGGGAAAGTCAGCAATTTGCTGGAAGTGCAGCGGCAACTTTCGAACGTGAGCACTGAGATTGCGCGGTTGGAGGCGGAGCGGGTCTCTAACGAGCACCAGGTGATATTTGCACAAGTATTTCTCTCCTTGCGGGAAGAGGTGAAGCCGCCGGCGGAAGGTCTCGCGGCGGAGTTTGGAAGCGCGGCGATGGCGGGTTTATCCGATGCTTTGAGCAGCCTCTCCGCTATCGCGTTATTCGTGATCAGCCGCGGACCGGTCACCCTGCTTTGGGTGGTGCTGGTGTTTTTCCCCGGGAGGTGGGTGTGGAGAAAGTGGCACCCGGCAATGTAGCCCCACCCGGGCGCGCCCCAGGGAGCGTGAGCCGGATAGGAGGCCAAACACCCGGCTCCCAATTCCTAAACTCTGTAGGAAAGCAGCCCAAGTCTGTGAGATTTTGTAGATTCCGGACTGCCGATCCGAGCCTCTTTGGCCGTCCATGAAGCTAAACTCCTAGTTTTCAGTTGATAAGAAGATAGTGTGGAGAATGCGGGTTGGTGGCAAGAGGCGTGCATCTGTAACAGACAATTCATGAGATTGGCTTCCCGGGGTGGCCGGACATCAACCTCGACTGATGGTCTGGTTATTGGGGGGTCGAATCACTATAAGGGGGCTTGCACCGGCCCCCTTTTTATTTTGTCTCCACTCAGTCTTTCCCACCTTGCACCCGGATAGTTCCAGCGTGCCTAAATGAAACGCACATCGGATCGATATTTTTCAAGAGGCATGTCCAAAAAAGTGAGCGGCCGGTGGGGGTGCCGGCCGCTCTGGCGTGGGGGATGGAGGGTACTTAGCTGGAAGATCGGTCGTGCGACTTCGGGGGAGCCGGTCGTTCGACTGCGCTCGCGAGCAGAAGAACAACGCACAGGAGCAAGATCACTATGATCATTCCACCCACCCGTTGTCGAACCTTACTCCCAACTACAGTTACGATTGTGCCGGCGGGGCGTGCCGGCGTCTCTAGGCCGGGAGGTTCAATTGACCGGTACTTCACGATAGGACTAAAGGTACTGTCCCTGGGATACCCGGCGGACCCTGGGCCATACGATCGCGCAGCGGTTTGCGAACAGGACTGAAAGTAGGAAAGCCTACCCACATCGTATCCCCCTGAGTCGACGGTGGGCGCTGCTCTACGGTATTCTTTCAGGACTATGCATGATCTGAGTTATTTCCGGGAACATCTGGATGTATTCGCCGAGATGGCGAAAAAGCGCAACATGGCGCTGGATCTTGGCGGTTTTCGGGCGCGCGATAAAGAGCGGCGCGAACTGATCACGGAAAATGAGAAGCGCAAGGCCCAGCGCAATAAGGCCAGTGACGAAATTGCACGCCTGAAAAAAGAGAAGCAGAACGCCGACGCGCTGATCGCGGAAATGAAGCAAGTCTCCGAACTCATCAAGCTAACCGATGTGAGGGTTGATGAATTGGACGCTCAACAGAAAGAGTTGCTGCTGACGATTCCCAATATCCCCCACGGCAGCGCGCCCGCCGGGAAGAGCGCGGAGGACAACAAGGAAGTTCGCCGCTGGGGTACGCCTCCGAAATTCGATTTTCAGCCAAAACCACACTGGGAAGTCGGCGAGCGTGCCGGGATATTGGACCTGGAAGCGGCGGCGCGGATTACTGGCGCGCGATTTGCGGTTTACAAGAGTTGGGGAGCGCGCCTGGAGCGGGCGCTGGCCAATTTTTTTCTGGATGTGCACACGCGCGAGCATGGTTACACGGAGATTTTGCCGCCATTCCTGGTGAACACGGCTTCGCTGATGGGCTCCGGACAATTGCCGAAATTCGCGGCGGACTTGTTCAAGATCCAGAACACGGATTTCTGGCTGACGCCGACTTCGGAAGTGGAGCTGCACAATCTGTATCGCGAAGCGACGCTGGCGGAAGATCAGTTGCCGATTCTCGTGACCGCGTGGACCGCTTGCTTCCGCTCGGAAGCAGGCGCAGCCGGAAAAGATACGCGCGGCATTCTGCGGCAGCACCAGTTTCAGAAGGTAGAGTTGTTCAAGTTTACGCATCCGGAGAAGAGTTACGAGGAGCATGAAGCGCTGGTGCGAAACGCGGAGACCATTTTGCAGAAGCTGGGCTTGCACTACCGCACCATGCTGCTGTCTACGGGAGACATGGGATTCGCCTCGGCGAAAACGTACGACTTGGAAGTCTGGCTGCCCTCGAGCAATGAGTTCCGCGAGATTTCGTCTTGTTCGAATTGCGAGGCGTTTCAGGCACGGCGGGCAGGTATTCGGTTCAAGCCCAAGGCCGGCGGGAAGAGCGAGTTCGTGCACACGCTGAACGGGTCGGGACTGGCCGTTGGACGCACCTGGATTGCGGTTGTTGAGAACTATCAGCAGGCGGATGGTTCCATCGTGATACCCGAAGTGCTGAGGCCGTATATGGGAATCGATCGAATACCCGGGCCAAAGTAGCGGTTTCGACCCTCCACTGGCAAAGAGGTTGCAACCTGCTGAATTCACAATGTTTACACCGATGCCGGCTTCGGAATTGAGCCAATTCGGCCGTTCTTGACTCCACGCAACTTCTTGAATCCACAGCTTTTCGTTTGACTACCCGGAAGGGCCTGCATACACTCGGCTCAACGCTGCTACGGGGCAAAATGTGTGGGATGCCCCAGGCTGCGTCTGCGAATTCGATGACATTTATTGCACGCATTCTACGGTTTCTGTTTTGGGTCCTGATCGTGTCGTGGAGCGTTTCCCTGCTTCGAAGACTGGTGAACAGCATGGGTGCCGCCGCCAACGACAGGCAACAACCGATCGATGTGCCGAGCGACGCAGTGTCCCGAAAATTGGTACGGGACCCGGTGTGCGGGATGCACCTGACCGAGGGACTGGCGATAGTGGAACGGAGCGGCGGAGAGCCGGTCTTCTTTTGCTCCGAGGAATGCCGCAACAAATTTATGGATGAGCCCAAGAAGTTCGCGGCCAATGCCTGAGTTTCATTGAAGCAAGAGCAGTGCAGCACGGCAGCACGCAGGCGAATTCAGACACGAGCAGAGGAAAGGACCGAAGCTGATGGCCACGGTCACAAAACCCCCCATTCCAACCCGACCAACGGGTGCTCCACCTATGGTGCCGCGGATTGCTCCGCGGGAGGAGTTGAATCCTTTCCGCATCGCGCAAATTCAGTTTGATATCGCGGCGGAGGTGCTGAAGTTGGATCCCGGCCTACGCCAGGTGCTGCGGACGCCAAAGCGCATTCTGGAAGTGTCGCTGCCGACGAAAATGGACAACGGGCAGGTGAAGGTGCTGACGGGGTTCCGCGTACAGCACAATGTTTCGCGCGGCCCGGGCAAGGGCGGCATTCGTTACCATCCCGGCGTGACGCTGGACGAAGTGAAGGCGCTGGCGGCGTGGATGACCTGGAAGACGGCGGTAGTGAATGTGCCGTTTGGCGGTGCGAAGGGCGGCATCATTTGCGATCCGAAGCGCATGTCCAAAAGCGAATTGGAGCGGATGACGCGGCGGTTCGCCAGCGAGATTCTGCCCATCATCGGGCCGGACCAGGATATTCCGGCGCCGGATGTTTACACGGATTCGCAGACGATGGCGTGGATCATGGATACGTATTCCATGATGGTGGGGCACACGGTGCCGGGCGTGGTGACCGGGAAGCCGATTTCGATTGGCGGGTCCTTGGGGCGAGCGGAGGCGACCGCGCAGGGGCTCGTGTACGTGGTCGAAGAGGCCTGCAAGGTGAAGAAGATTTCGCTGCGCGGCGCGACGGTGGCGATTCAGGGATTTGGCAATGCGGGGGCGACGGCGGCGCGGCTGCTGTCGGACAAGAAGGCGAAAATTATTGCGCTGAGCGACACCCGTGGCGGTGTGACGAACTCGCGGGGGATCGATCCGATCAAGGCGATCCGTTACAAGGAACGCTCCGGAACAGTGGTGGGGATGCCGGGAGCTTCGCGGGTTTCGAATGACGATTTGTTGACGATGAAGTGCGACATCCTGGTGCCGGCGGCGCTCGAAAACGTGATCACGCTGCAGAATGCGGAAGCGGTGAAGGCGCGGATCGTGGCGGAAGCGGCGAACGGGCCGACCACGCCCCATGCGGATGAGATCCTGGCGCGGCGCGGCATCACCGTGTTGCCGGATATTCTGGCGAACGCGGGCGGCGTGACGGTGAGCTACTTCGAGTGGGTGCAGAACCAGGAAGGGCTGCTCTGGGATTCCGACGAGGTGAACGTGCGGCTGCAGAAGATTATGGCCCGCGCGTTCCACGACATGCTTGAGGCCATGCGCAAGCACCACGTGCCTCCCCGCACCGCCGCAATGAGTGTGGCAGTCGGCCGCGTGGCCGAAGCGACGCTTGTGCGCGGCTTGTTCCCGTGATTTAGATCCGGCCGTAGCGAACATCATTTCGCCCGAACAATTCAATTCCTCTCTATAGTTGAGCGAGTTTCAGGCTTGAATTCCTGAGACTCGGTTTTCTTTTGCAGAATTACCTTGCGGAGGAAAAATAGTGCGCGTACATTCGCAGATGCCGGGCGTTTTCTGGCGCGAGGTTGCAAGAGCTCGCGGACAGGGAGACGTTACCGGCTATTTTCTTCACGGAACGAGGCGAAAGACAGACGATCATGAGCCATCTCCACGGGCAGGGAATCGCAGCAGCTCCGGTTTTGCTGACGATTGCGGGATTCGATCCGAGTTGCGGCGCGGGTGTTGGGGCGGATCTGAAGACATTTGCGGCGCACGGCTGCTACGGGATGGCAGCGATCACTTCGCTGACTGTGCAGAGCACGCAGGGCGTGGAAGCGGTGCACAACACACCGACCGCGGAAGTGCGCGAGCAGTTGGACGTGCTGGTGAGAGATTGCGACATTGTGGCGGTAAAGATCGGCATGCTTGGAAACCGCGGGAATGCCGTGGTGGTGGCGGAATTTCTGGACGCGCATAAGTTCGCGCACGTGGTTCACGACCCGGTGATGAAGTCGTCGAGCGGGACGGAGCTGCTGGATGCGGGCGGAATTAAATTTGTCGCTACGGAATTGCTAAAACGCTCGAGTGTGATTACGCCGAATATCGCGGAGGCCGAGGTGTTGACGGGGTTGACGATCAAGGATGTGGCGGACATGGAAGCGGCGGCACGGAAACTGGTGGAGATGGGCGCACTGGCCGTGATTGTGAAGGGCGGCCACATGGAAAAGGCAGTCGACGTGTTGTTCGACGGGAAAGAGATGCACCACCTGGGCGGAGACCGGGTGAAGGTCGATAACACGCACGGGACGGGATGCACGTTTGCCTCGGCAATTACGGCGCAGCTCGCGGCGGGCAGATCGCTGCTGGAAGCCACGACGTTGGCAAAGGCGTATGTGATGAAGGCGATTGAGAAGGCCTACCCGGTGGGCAAAGGAAGATTGCCGCTCGACCACTTTTATCGCATGAAGATCGAGCCGCTGGCGCGGGGAACACATGAGGTGCCGCAGCACGGATTGCACCCGGCAGCGGAACCCGCCACGCACTGAGGCGAAATTTCGGAGCAGTCATCCTCTGAAGGGCCAAATAGGGCAAGGAGGGTATATGCAGAAGATCTTCCGGTGTACGGGATGCCAGCGGGGAATGCGGATCGTGGGCTCCACCGGTTTAGGCAAACACGTCGAACGCACTGCGACCTGCCCCTACTGCAAGAAGAAAAACAAAGTGACCTGGCCGCGCGGCGATAAATTCAATGTGCAGCGGGTCGGGTCAAGATAAACACGGAATTCCGAGCAGTTGTTTCCCTCACCAGCCTCCGCCACCGCCGCCTCCGCCTCCTCCTCCTGACCCGCCACTCCCGCCACCGCCACCCGATCCGGGCGCCGTCGAAGAAGACGAGATCGCGCCAGCCAGCGAACTGCTGAGGGACGAGGCGAAGCCTGCTCCGCTGAAACTGTTCCAGGAGGACCCGGAATAAAACGATGGAGTGTAGGCCGTGCCTGAACCGCCCGGAGCCGCTCCCGCTGCAGCAAGAATGCCAGAAAATTTATTCGCCCAATCCTGCTCGACGTCGAGGGCCAAGGCGTAGGGCAAGAATTTCTCGAACACTTGGGGAGTTTGTTGCGGAGGCGCGGCGCGGTTCAGGCGATCGCCATCGACGGAGCCGAGAAACATTTTGAAGCCTTCCACCTGATCCATCAGGCGGCGACCGGCGAAAGTGGGGGCTTTCATCAGGTGGACGAAGACGCCGTGGAGAATTCCGCTGACAACGAGAAAAAGTCCGAACGAAAGCGATGTTGATTTGGCGAGAAAGGCGAAGCCCATGATTTCCCCGCCAAGAAAGGGGATGGCAAAGAGGGTGTAAAAAAGCGCTTTGCCGGTGCCAATCAGGGAAGCACTGCCATGACGGATGACATCACGCCAGGCGGCGAAGACGGTCAGGAGCAGGGTGGAGACGCCGATGGTCCAAAGGGTCAGCCAAAAACCGAGGAAAATGCCGATGATGCGCTGCGGCAATCTGAGGGTGGCAAAGAAAGAGAGGATAACGAGCAGGGAAAGAGCGATAGCCGGAATGAGATAGCGTGAATTGGTGAGGAAGTAAGTCTTTTCTTCCGCGCTTTTGAGCCATTTTTGCGTCGCGACCATGGCGCTCTTGATTAACGTGTGATTCTCCTGCTGAAGTACGACTTCGTTTCGTCCCTCGAAGAGTTCGGACGCAATCTGTTTTTCGTCGGGAGTAAGGACGCGATCGTCTTTGCCGGTAAGCGTGAGCTTGTACGCGCCGGAGTCTTCGGTGATTTTCAGGAAACCGCGCACCGCCATATCGAGAATGGCGGCCGCAAATGCTTTATTGTCGTATCCCATGCGCATCAGGTAGCGCATCGCGGCGGGAGAAAGATTCGCGGGAGGTTCGTAGAGCGCCATGATCACGCCGCGCGCGGGATCGCGGCCGACGGCAGACCAGGCGATGAGGTAGTAGAGCAAGGTGACCAGAAAGCCGGAGGCGAGAAGCAGGGCGCCGCGATTGTCGCGGAAGAAGAATTCCAGGTTTTGGGAGAAGCTGGGAGGAGTGATATAGCCTTTGGGCCACATGAGCAAGACGCTGAGGCCTTCGCGGGGAGCAAGAGCGCGTTGGGCGATGAACTCGAAAGCGGCGTCTCTTGTAGCTGAAGAGAGTAGCGATTCGCGAGAGCCCTTCGGCCCCGTGAAGCCGGAGAGAGTGACCTTGTCCGCGGAAATGTTCCCGGGAAGGTGGACCGTAGCGCTGGATTTGTCGATGGCGAAATCCCAGCCATTACCGGTTACGTTCCAGAAGAGTTCGTCGTGATCTTTGTAAAAACCGAGTTGACGGCTGGTGCTGTACGTCAGGGTGTAGATATGGCGACCGGGATTGACGAGTGCGTTGGGATTGCCGAGGTAAATGCGTTTGCCATTGAAATTGTCCTCAACGCGGAATAGTTCGGGACCGGAATCGCGCGCCGCGGAAATCATTTGGAAACCGACGACGTATCGATTGTTGTAAGGGTCGGTGTAGGTCGTGGGGAAATCGCGAAAGATGCCGTGGCGGACCTTGTTGCCAGCGCTTATGACGGTGATGGTTTCTGTGACTTGGAGGGAAGCGTCATCCTCGAGTGTAATGTCGCTGTGATAGTCGAGGATGCGCTCGGATTGGGCGCGCGCCGGGAAGCCGGCCAAGAGGCTAAGGCTAATAGCGAGAAGGAAACGAATTAGCGAAAGAGCACGCATGGATTTTGATATATCCAGTGTAGAGGCACTCGGAAAATTTCGGGCAAACGGAGTGCGGGACAGTTAACGGTAGATTCGGCAAGGCGGCCGCAAGCGGAAATGAGCGGGCTTGCTGGGCTGAAGCCCAGCACCTACACCGAGTAGAGAGTCAATCTCGGTGAACAATTTTTCCCGCGACGACGGTGGCTACGGGGCCGCCTTTGAAGGTGCGGCCGTCGAACGGGGAATTGCGCGATTTGCTGGGGCTTTCCTTCACGTGGTATGTCCAGGGACGATCCAAAGAAAAAATCGTGACGTCGGCGGGCTCGCCGGGAGCGAGTTTGCGCTCTTTGCCGAGGACGCGGGCCGGGCCGGTGGTGAAGAGTTCGACCATGCGCATGAGTGGGATGCGATTGGTGTGCACGAGTTGTTCGAGGGCGAGGCCGACGGCAGTTTCGAATCCGAGGATGCCGAACGGAGCTTTGTCGAACTCAACGTCTTTGATCGCCGGTTCGTGGGGGGCGTGATCGGTGGCGATGGCGTCAACAGTGCCGTCGGCGAGGCCGGCGAGGAGAGCTTCGCGATCCTCACGAGCGGCGAGCGGCGGATTCATTTTGAAGCGGGAATCGTAGATGACGTCTTCGTCGATCAATGTGAAGTGATGCGGAGTGACTTCGCAAGTGACGCGTAAGCCTTGCTTTTTGGCGAAGCGGACTTGCTCGAGTGACGCTTTGGCCGAGAGGTGGGCGATGTGCAGGCGCGCGCCGGTGAGCTCCGCGATCTGGACGTCGCGGGCAACGCAGACGGATTCCGCGGCGGCGGGCATGCCGGCAAGCCCCAGGCGCGTGGACGCGATGCCTTCGCGCATGACGGCACCAGCGGCGAGAGAAACGTCTTCGGCGTGCTCGATGACAGGGAGATCGAGGCTGCGGCAGTAGTCCATGATCTGTCGCGCGAGTTTGGCGGTGGCGATGGGCTTGCCGTCGTCGGAGACGGCGACGATGCCGGCGTCACGCATGGCCGCAATTTCGGAAATGTCTTCACCCTTGCTGCCGATGCTGGCCGCGCCAATCGGCCAGACGCGGACGTGGCCATGAACCCTGGCGCGATCAACGATGAAACGGGTGATGGAGGCATTGTCGTTGATGGGCCTGGTGTTGGGCATGCAGCAGACGGCGGTGAATCCGCCGCGTGCGGCTGCTTTTGTGCCGGTCTCGATGGTTTCGGAATTTTCTTGCCCCGGCTCGCGAAGATGGACATGCATGTCAATGAAGCCGGGAGCGACCACGAGCCCCGTGGCGTCGAACATTTCCGTGCCGTTCCCGCGCGAGATTTTTCCCGGAGCGGCGATTTCGGAGATGGTTTCTCCATCGAGCAGGAGGTCGCGGACCGCGTCGGTTTTGGATGCGGGATCGAGGACGCGGCCGTTCTTAATCAGAAGCATGCGCAGATTCCTTGGATTTGGCGTCGGGTTTCACTTCAAGAGCGGGATGCGTGCCTTCCGAGGCGCCGACCATCAGCAGGTAGAGAATGGCCATGCGGGTGGCGACGCCATTGGTAACTTGTTCGAGGACGGCGGATTGAGGCCCGTCGGCGACCTCGGGGGTGATTTCGGTGCCGCGATTGATCGGTCCAGGATGAAGAATTAGCGCTTCGGGCTTGGCGAGTTTCATGCGTTCGGCGTTGAGTTGATAGAGAAGGATGTAATCGCTTTGCGAGAGAGACGGCTCGTGGAGGCGTTCGGTTTGCACGCGGAGGACGATGATGACGTCGGCATCCTCAAGCGCTTCTTCGACTCGATAGACGCAGCGGATGGGTGTGCCGGGCGGTCCGATTTTTTCCAGTTCGCGGGGAACCCACATGGCGGGGCCACAAAGAGTGAAGCGGCAGCCAAACTTTCCGAGGAGATGGATGTTGGAGCGGGCGACCCGGGAGTGAGCAATGTCGCCGAGGATGGTGATGTTGAGATTGTTGAGGTGGCCGACGCGGTCGCGAATGGTGAGCGCGTCGAGCAGACCCTGGGAGGGATGCTCGTGGGTGCCGTCGCCGGCGTTGACCACCGGAATTTCCAAATGCCGGGCCACGAAGTCGGCCGCGCCGGAGGAGGCGTGGCGCATGACGAAGCAATCCGGGCGCATGGCGTTGAGGTTGTTGGCGGTGTCTAACAGCGTTTCGCCTTTTTTGAGGCTGGAGGCTTCGGCCTGAAGGTTCATGGTGTCCGCGCCCAGGCGCGAGGCCGCGGTGGCGAAGCTGAGGCGCGTGCGAGTGGAGTTTTCAAAGAAGGCCAAGGCAACGGTCTTGCCGCGGAGGATTGCCAGTTTTTTGAGGGGATGGCGCTGAATTTCCTGGAAAGGTTTGGCTTGATCGAGAATGAAGGTAAGTTCGTCCGCGGAGAGCGGTTCAAGAGCCAGCAGATCGCGAAATCGATAGGTCAAATTTGCACTCGATTGTACGCGAGGAGGAGCGCGCCTCGTCTGATTGGATAGTTTACGCGATGGAGGCGGGGACGCAAAGAATAGATATCAGATAATAGCGATCAGCGATCACGAGGCAAAGAGAAAAGCAGACTCCTCACCCGCTGAAGGCGCGGGTTCGAGATGACCACTGCGGGAGGGGCCAAAGAGATTATTCGACGCGGTCGACGAGGACGACGCGCTCTTCGGTGTCGATTTCGATCAGGCGGACCTCGATGATTTCGGAATCGCTGGTTTGGACGGTGCGGCCGACATACTGGGCTTCGATAGGCATCTCGCGGTGGCCGCGGTCGATGAGCACGCAGAGGGAGACCCGTTTCGGGCGGCCGAGATCGAAGAGGCCGTTCATGGCGGCGCGGATGGTGCGGCCAGTGTAGAGGACGTCATCTACGAGGACGAGGTCCATGCTGTCCACGCCGAAGGGGATGTCCGAGGACTGCAAGACGGCTTGCGGGGCGACCTTGGAGAGGTCGTCGCGATAGAGAGTGATGTCGAGGGTGCCGACGGGGACGTCCACGCCGTCAATGCCACGCATGGCGCGGGCGATGCGTTGGGCGAGTGGCACGCCGCGGCGGCGGATGCCGATGAGGGCGAGGCTCTTTGTGCCACCGCTTTTTTCGACGATCTGGTGGGCAAGGCGCTGCAGGGTGCGGTCGATTTCGGCCGCGGACATTAATTGCGATTTTTCGACGATGCGCATGTTCGCGTAATGCTAGCACAAGTCCGGAAAACCGGACGTCTCCGGGTGAACCTGAAAGGAGATTCACGCCGGGGATTTGGCAGCGTGCTAGACTTTCGCGGAATTCGATAAGGAGAGGTCAATGGGTCTCAAGATGAAATCGGGTTCGCGCGTTTGTAGAGCGCTAGCCTTGGCAACGGCTGGAGCAGCGCTTCTGGCGAGTGGTGTGGGGGCCCAAGGGGTCAAAGGCGCGGTGGCTAAGAAGGCGGAGAAGCCTGCACGTCCAAAATTGGTGGTGCTGCTGGTGGTGGACCAGATGCGTGGCGACTATGTGGACAAGTTTCGCGGGCAGTGGAGCGGCGGGCTGAAGCGGCTGCTGACAGAGGGTGCCTGGTTCCGGGCGGCGGCCTATCCCTATGCGGCCACGGAAACGTGCCCGGGACATTCCACGATTTCGACAGGAGCGTTTCCAGCAAGCCACGGGATCGTAGCGAATGGTTGGTGGGACCGCGAGCAGCAAAACATGGTGACATGCACGGCTGACCCCAATGCGAAGAACTCGGCGTACGCGGGCGGGAGCGCGAAGGGCGGTGACTCGGCATGGAGGATGCAGCTGCCGGCATTTGCGGAAGAGCTGAAGTTCCAGACGGGAGGAGCGACACGGGTGGTGACATTTTCGGTGAAGGCGCGTTCGGCAATCACCATGGCGGGCCACAAGGGCGACGCCGTGACGTGGATCGATCCGCCGGGTGCCTTGGTGACCTCGTCGGTGTTTGGGACGATGCCGTTCGTGGAGGAGTTCGCGAAGAAAAATCCTGTGGCGCAGGATTATGGAAAAACGTGGTCGGTGTCTTTACCGCAGAGCGCGTATCTCTATGACGAAACTGCTGTTGGAGCAAGAGCCTTGGACGGGTGGACGACGACGTTACCCCATGCTCTGCGCGGGAAAGACGGAAGTGCGGCGCCGGATACCGCGTTTTATGAGCAGTGGGCCACCAGCCCGTTTGCCGACACCTATCTGACGAAATTGGCGGAAACGGCGGTGGATTCGCTTGGACTTGGGAAAAGCGGGGCGACGGACTTTCTGGGAGTGAGCTACTCGTCGGTCGATTACGTCGGTCACACATTCGGACCACGGAGTTGGGAGATTCAGGACATTCTGGTGCGGCTGGACAAGGATTTAGGCGACCTATTTGCGTACCTGGACAAGAAAGTAGGGGCCGGAAACTACGTGGTGGCACTGAGCGCGGACCACGGCGTGGCACCTATCCCAGTGGACATGCAGAAGACAGGGGCAGACGCGGGTGTGCTAAGTTTGCCGGAAATGCAAGCTCGGATCGAAAAGGCATTGGAGCCGCTGAATTACAGCAAGCCAGTCGTGGCTCGCATGGCGGGCAATGAGATTTATTTTTCAGAGGGAATTTATGGGCGGCTAAAGGCCGATCCTGCAGCCATGAAAGTTGTCCTCGATGCCATTTCGACGGTGCCGGGAGTCGCGGCGGTTTACCGGGCGGAGGAGTTGGGTAATGGCACTACGCCCATTGCGCAGACGCGGAAGGCGGCGGTGCTGAGCTATTTTGCGGGGCGCAGCGGCGACCTTTATGTGTTGCAGAAGCCTTACTGGTTGATGGACAGCTCGGCGGAGGGCAGCAAGCACGCCACGGGGACCGGGCATGGGACTCCGTACAACTACGATCAGCATGTGCCGGTGTTTTTTATGGGGTTCGGGATACAGCCGGGGGAATACTTTGAGCCTGTGACTCCAGCGGATATTGCTCCTACGTTGGCGGCCCTGACGGGCGTGACGCTGGCGACTCGGGATGGAAGGGTATTGGCGGAAGCGTTGCGGAAGCCTGTCAAAAAGGAGTAGCACTACTCAGTCGGCTGAATCCTCGTCGCACCGCAGCCCAGTGCCAAGCATTCAGGGAAATCCTCAGGCCTGAAGGGCTGAGCTACGTGACTGGAACCGGCCGGGCGTGGTTCGTGGTATCCTCCCGGAAAGTGAATTCTTCCGACCGCGTTGACCTCAGCGTACAGGTTGGCGCTCTGCGCCTCGCTAATCCCATCATTGCCGCCAGCGGAACTTTTGGATACGGGTTAGAGTTTGCTCACCTAGTGGACTTGAACCGCCTCGGCGGCTTCGTCACCAAGGGAATCTCCCTGCAACCCATCGAAGGAGCTCCGGCTCCGAGGCTCTGCGAAACTCCGTCCGGAATGCTGAACGCGGTTGGACTGCAGAACGTCGGCGTGGAAGTTTTCATCAAAGACAAACTTCCACTGTTGCGAAAATACAACACTCACGTCATCGTGAATGTTTTCGGTGGCTGTTTGGAGGACTACGTCGAAGTCATCCGACGACTCGAAGATGCAGAGGGAATTTCGGCGTATGAGCTGAATATCTCCTGCCCGAACGTCAAGAAGGGTGGAATGCAGTTCGGCAGCGACCCTGCTCTTGTAGAGGAGGTAGTTGGAGCGGCGCGGAAGACGGCGCAGAAGAGGCCGCTCTGGGTGAAACTGATGCCTCTTGTTACAGACATTGGACTTATCGCAAAAACCGCCGAACGGGCTGGGGCCGATGCCCTTACAGTAGCAAATACTTTTCCAGCGATGGTGATCGATTCCAGAACCCAAAAATCCCTTTTGGGGAACCTGACGGGCGGTCTCTCCGGGCCAGCGATCAAACCGATCACGCTCCGGCTCGTCTGGGAAGTGAGTAAGGTGGTGAACATCCCCATCCTTGGATTGGGAGGCGTGGAAACCGTCGCCGACGTCCTGAATTACGTCAGTGTCGGCGCGTCGGCGGTACAGGTCGGGACGGCCAGCTTCTCTGACCCAAAGGCCAGTGAGGCAATTGTGAGCGGTTTAGCGGAAGGCTTAAATGACATTAATATGCTTACTTTCAATGATTTACGAGGTAAATTTTCTCAAGAAAATGGTTGACATAATGCGGCTTTTTGGATACACTTTTTTCTAGTTTGTAGCGGATTAAACACACTATGAGACGACCACTCTTTGTTGCATGGGCCGCAATTCGTTGGGTGCCGCTGATGTTTCTGATCGCACCCGCGATGGAAGCACCCTTGGTGGCTTTGAAGAGCGAGCCAGTAAAGCCGATCAAGGTGTGGGTTGGCAACGCCAGTTGGTATGGTCCGAACTTCGACGGCAAGAAGACCGCAAACGGCGAACGGTTCAACGCCGAGAGCCTGACGGCCGCCCACCCGAACCTGCCGTTCGGATCCTGGGTGCGCGTCGTAAACACCCGCAACGGTAAATTTGAGGTTGTTCGTATTAATGACCGGGGTCCTTATCAAGAAGGACGCGAAATTGATGTATCCTATCGCGTAGCCCGGAAGATTGGCCTGATCAACTCGGGAGTCAGCCAGGTGCGGCTGGAACTGATGCAGTTGCCGCCGAAGCGAACTCGAGACGACGGAAGCCAGAACTGACAAGCTTCGGGCACGTCCCCGACCTTGACCTTTGACGCCCATCCACGAAGCAGCCTGATCGTAGCGCTGGACTTCGATTCCCTGTCCACGGCACTGAGGTTTGCGAGCCAGGTTTCCGATCTTGTCGGCATGTTCAAGATTGGTAGCCAGCTCTTTACTACCGCCGGGCCGGAAGCGGTTCGCCAGGTTGCAAAGCTTGGCGCGGACATCTTTCTGGATCTAAAATTTCACGACATTCCGAATACAGTTGCAGGGGCCGTGCTGGCGTCGGCGGCTTTGCCGCGCCTGCAACTTGTGAATGTGCATGCCCTGGGCGGCACCGCGATGATGCATGCCGCGGCACAAGCCGTGAGTGCTGGCGTGCCGATGGGCGCGGACCGGCCCCGGCTTCTTGCTGTAACTTTGCTAACCAGCATGGATGCGAAGACGGTTCGCGAAGTGGGAATTGGCGGACCGCCGAATTCGCGTGTGGTGAAGCTGGCGAAACTCGCGCAAAAATCCGGCGTGGACGGAGTGGTGGCTTCGGTGCAGGAAGCCAAGGCGATTCGCAAAGCGTGCGGCCGGGATTTTCTGATTGTGACGCCAGGAGTGCGGCCCAAAGGCAAGGACGCGGACACGCAAAAAGATGATCAGGCCCGCACGGCGACGCCGCGCGAAGCGATTCGCGCGGGCGCGGACTTCATCGTAGTCGGGCGCCCGATCCTCGCGGCGGCAGATCCACGCGCCGCAGCCCAGGAAATTGTGGACGAAATCGCTTCGGCAAAGTCTTGAGAAAATAAGCTCCGTGAGATCGGTCGGGCATCCAATCCTTTTCCATTCATGAGCAATCCCACCAAAAGCATCATCGTCGGGACCGCGGGGCATATCGATCATGGAAAGTCCACCTTGATTGAGGCGCTGACTGGAACGCATCCGGACCGCCTGGAAGAAGAGAAACGCCGCGGAATCACGATCGATCTTGGGTTCGCATTCCTGGAGGAAGAGGGGGTGCGGTACGGGTTTGTCGACGTGCCGGGGCATGAGCGTTTTGTGAAAAACATGCTCGCGGGCGCCTCGGGAATTGATTTGGTGTTGCTTGTAATTGCGGCAGACGAATTGATCAAGCCGCAAACGCGCGAGCATTTTGATATCTGCCGGCTGCTTGGGGTGCAGCGGGGTGTGATCGCGCTGACAAAAAGCGATCTGACGGACAGCGATACACGCGAACTGGCGCGCATGGAAATTGAGGAGTTTGTGAAAGGCACGTTTTTGGAGAGTGCGCCGATTGTGGAAGTGAGCGCGAAGACCCAGCACGGGCTTACGGAATTAAAGGCGGCGCTTGGCAATGCGGCGCGCGAAATAAGCGCGAAGGATACGGGGCGTTATTTCCGATTGCCAATTGACCGGTCGTTTGCCGTAAAGGGATTTGGGAGCGTTGTGACCGGAACACTTTTTTCAGGGCACGTAGCCGTGGGCGACGAAGTGGAGCTCTTGCCCTCCGGGAAATTATTGCGCGTGCGCGGGCTGCAGACCGGGGGCAAAAGCGTGGAGCGCGCCGAAGCAGGCCAGCGCACGGCGGTGAATCTCGCTGGCATTGAACACACTGCAGTTCAGCGAGGAATGGTGCTTTCAGCACGCGGACGCCTTAGGACGACCCGGCGCGCGGATGTGCGGCTGGAACTGTTGCCAGGAGCACCCGCACCGAAACATCGCGCCCACGTGCATTTCCACGCTGGGACGCTTGAGACAATTGGCGAAGTGTACTTCCAGGGCGTTCGAGAACTCGCACCGGGAGGCAGCGCGCTGGCGCAGCTCCGCTTGCAGGACGAGGCAGTGCTTCTACGCGGCGATAGGTTTATTGTGCGACAGTTTTCGCCGGTAGTGACTATCGGAGGCGGCGTGGTGCTCGATCCCCTCGCACGGCGGTTTTCGGCAAAAGACACCGGGCGCGCGCAATTTTTGGCAATTCTGGAAAAAGGTTCGCGCGAAGAGGTTTTGCGCGCGATGGCGGAAAGAAACATTCTGGGGATTACCTCGGAAGAAATTGTTGTTCGCTCGGGATGGATCGAGGCGGAGATACAGTTGGCGGCGAAAGTAGTCGCGGACGAGAAGCTGATCCATATAGTTTCGAACGAGCCGCTGATCCTGATTGATGAAACAAGGTTCGCGGAAATCGGCAAAAAACTGCTGGCGAGGGTGGAGCGATTTCACAAGGAGAATCCACTGCTTCCCGGAATCACGCGCGAGGAATTGAAGGCCAGCCTGGGGCGCCGCGTGCGGCCGGAAACATTCGGCGCGGCGGTTCAGCTGTTGCTCGAGCAAAAGAAGATCACCCTGCAGGGAGAGTTCATCAAGAAAGCGGGGACGGAGATTACGCTGGCGCCGGAGGAAGTGCGCGCGAAAGAACAGATTGCGCAAGCATTTGCCAATGCGGGGCTCGCGGTGCCTTCGGTGAAGGAGGTGCTGGCACAACTCAAGATAGAGGCCGCGCGAGCCGAAAAGCTGCTGCAGATACTGCTGCGGGAGAAAGTGCTGGTGCGCGTTTCGGCAGACTTGATTTTTCATCATGCTGCGCTGGACGCGCTGACTGGACTTCTTGCTCAGTACAAAAAATCGAAAGGCGAGAGGATTGGCGTACCCGCGTTCAAGGAACTGACGGGCATCACGCGAAAATACGCGATTCCGCTGCTCGAGTACCTGGACCGGCAGAGGCAAACGCGGCGTGCCGGGGATGAGCGTGTTATCCTATAGAGGTTGATGGGCGGCGAAAGCTTGCTGAGTGCGGGCGATTGCGCTAGTTTGAAAGGGCTCGAAGGCAGGAGCCGCGTGGAGGCAGTTCATGGGTGAATTTAGTATTTTCCATTGGTTGATTGTGTTGGCCATAGTGCTGATTTTCTTTGGCGGGCGGCGCATCCCGGAAGTGATGAAGGGCCTGGGCGAAGGCATTCGGAGTTTCAAGGAAGGCATCAGCGGCGCGTCAACAACGCCGCCGCAACCTCCGCCGGCAGCGCCAGTACAAGCACCCAGCGAGAAGCCGACGGAAGAGAAGAAGTAAGCGGCGGAAGTTGAAATCTGAAGAGTTCCCAAAAGGCTCCGGCTGAGGCTGGAGCCTTTTGTATTTTTGGTTGAGAGGAGAGTGTGAGGTGCCCCGAAGAGGAACATAGGAAAACAAGACTTAACACCCCGACCGGGTCGGGGTAAACGCCGGGCGCGGAGGAAGAGCGCAGAGTTCGCAGAGAAGAGTGGCCTGCCCGCTGCGGCGGGCAAGGCCTTACACGGAGTTTGCCGACCAACCGAGGGATTGGAGTTCGGTCAGCACTCGGGAGAGCGGGAGGCCGACCACGTTGAAATAACAGCCTTCGATACGGGGGATGTAGCGCCCGGCCCGGCCCTGGATGGCGTAGGCGCCGGCTTTGTCGTAGGGTTCCGCCGTGGCGAGATACGAAGAAAGTTCTTCCTCTGTGATTGGCCGGAAGTGCACCAGCGTGGACTCGATGAATTGACGCCGTTCGCCGTCGGGAAGACGGACCAGCGCCACACCGGTCAGAACCGAATGTGTGCGGCCAGAGAGCTGCTGGAGCATAAGTCGCGCATCTTCGGTGGAGCGGGGCTTGCCGAGGATTTTGTCGTCGAGGACAACGACGGTATCGGCAGCGAGGACGATCGCGGGGCCCACAGCGCGGGCGGCAACGAGGTCCGCTTTGGCGTTGGCCAGGCGTTGGACCAGCGCTGCCGGCTTTTCACCCGGAGAAGGGGACTCATCCACGGCGGAAGAGAGAACGGAAAACGGCAGGCCGGCATTGGCAAGAATTTCGGCGCGGCGCGGGGATGAGGAGGCGAGAATCAGTTTCATGGAGGGCTCGCCGAAAGAATACTACATGGGATGCGGCGCGATAGCTGTGCTTTGGGGCAGAGAAGAGAGCGCGTCGAAGGAGCAGTCGAGAAGACACATAAAACACGCGCTCAACTGAGCTGAACGCTCAGATGACGACAGACTCCTGGTATTCGCCGTAAACGCGGCGGAGGGCGTCGGAGATTTCGCCGACGGTGGCGTAGGCTTCGACGGCGGCGAGAATTGCGGGGAGCAGGTTTTCGGTGGTGCGGGCGCGGCGCTCGAGTTCGGCGAGGGTGGCACTGGTTTTGGGAGCATCACGTTTGGCGCGGAGGGCCTGCAGGCGCTGCACTTGATTCCGTTCGATTTCAGAGTCGATTTGGAGAGTGGGGATGCCGCGTTCCTCACTGGCCACAAAATCGTTCATGCCCACTACGATCTGTTCCTTGGTTTCAACAGCGCGCTGGAAGTCGTAGGCGGCGCGCTGAATCTCCGATTGCACGAAGCCCGATTCGATCGCTTTGATCATGCCGCCCATCGCATCAATTTTCGCGAGATATTCCTGCGCGCGCTCCTCGATTTGATTGGTGAGCGATTCGATCGCATAGGAACCGGCGACGGGATCAATGGCATTCGCGACACCAGTTTCATTGGCGATGATCTGCTGCGTGCGCAACGCAATAAGCGCGGATTCTTCGGTGGGCAGGGCGAGGGCCTCGTCCATGGAATTGGTGTGCAGCGACTGGCAACCACCAAGAACGGCGGCGAGGGCCTGGATGGCCACGCGGACAATGTTGTTCTCCGGTTGCTGGGCGGTCAGCGAAGACCCTGCGGTTTGCGCATGGAATCGGAGGAGCAGCGAACGCGGATCCTGGGCTTGAAAACGGCCGCGCATGATTTTGGCCCACAGGCGGCGCGCGGCGCGGAACTTGGCGACTTCTTCGAGCAAGTCATTGTGGGCGTTTAAGAAAAAGGAGAGCTGCGGGGCGAACTCGTCGATGGTCAGCCCGGCGTGAAGAGCCGCTTCGACATAAGCGATGCCGTCGCCCAGCGTGAAGGCAACTTCCTGGACGGCGGTCGAGCCCGCTTCGCGGATGTGATAGCCGGAGATGGAGATGGTATTCCACTTGGGAAGCGATTCGCGGCACCACCCGAAAATGTCGGTAACAATGCGCATGGCTTGCTGCACGGGATAGATGTATGTCCCGCGGGCGATGTATTCCTTGAGGATGTCGTTTTGAATGGTGCCGGAAAGCTTTTTGAGATCGGCGCCCTGCTTTTTTGCGACCGCGACGTAGAGGCAAAGCAGAATCGCGGCGGTCGCGTTGATGGTCATGGAAGTGGAAACTTTTTCGAGAGGAATCTGATCGAAGAGCATTTCCATGTCTTCCAGGGAATCGATGGCGACGCCGACCTTGCCCACTTCGCCGAGCGCTAAAGAATGGTCGGAGTCCATGCCGATTTGCGTGGGCAGGTCGAAGGCGACCGAAAGTCCCGCCTGACCCTTGCTGAGCAAATAGCGATAGCGCTTGTTGGATTCGACGGCGGAGCCGAAGCCGGCGTACTGGCGCATGGTCCAGAAGCGGCCACGGTACATCGTGGGATAAATGCCGCGGGTGTAGGGAAATTCGCCGGGATACCCGAGGGCTTCGTCGGGATTCCAGTTGGGAAGTGAATCCTCGGAATAGAGGCGCTCGACGGGCAGGCCGGAAAGCGTGGTGAATCGCGGTTTGCGGTCAGCGGCGGCACTGGATTTGGCCTTGCGATCAGACATGCGAGAACCCGCTCCGGAGCGACGAGAAAAGTCGCCAGCCAGCAAGGTGGCAACTAAAGACTATAACTGGCGGGAGCGGCGAAAGGAACTGACGGCGAAAACAACGAAGAGGCCCGCAACGGCGACGGCCATGACAATGAGCCAATGGGCGACGTCCCTGGTCCACGCGCGGAAGGCAGAATTGAGCCAGCCGAAAGCGAGCACGGCAAACATCGCGCCAATCACTTCGTGGAATATTTGTTTTGCGGTGCGCCAAAGGCGGCGGAAGCCGCGAGGTTCGCTTGGGAGCAACGCTGCTGACGACGGCGTGGGCATCAAGGCATTTTAACCCAAGACTCCGTGATAACCGCGCCGGGACCCCGGCCACAAGGACAGGTTGGAGGCTATGAACAGATTGAAGACAATCTGCAGAAGGCAACTTGTATCGAGTTTCGCGTAGGCCTAGAATCAGGATTGGAAGTACTGGGGAGCCAGCCTTGCAACTCGACGATCATCTCAAAAACCTCTTGCGCGAGCTTGGACATGCCATCAACGACACGGTGTCCGAATCCGATAGAATTACAGGGGCGATTGCAGGAGTTCGCGCGCACGGTTACGACATTGTGTTGAAGCTCGATGCAACGATTGGATTGGCGAAGCGCGACGGCCAGACCGAAGACGGACCGCGCATCACCACGCAGGACCGGCGTTTCCTCGAATCGCTGCGCATTCAAGTGGACCAGGAATCGATGGAACAGGATGCGGAGAAGAAACCGGTGGCGAGACTCACCATGACGCCCCAGGACGTACGATTTTTGAAGTCGCTGCGGATTGCGACCGACGATATCGAATGAAAAATCCGATCCAAATCGCGTTTGCGAGCATCGTGCTTCTGGGCACGATGGGAGTTTCGCGCGCGGCGGCGCAGGGTCCAATTGTGCTGGCGCCGATTATCATGGATACGGCGGCCCCGATTATCGTTAGTGCTGTGAAGCCGAAACCAAAACCGACCGGCCTGGCAAAGTTTGAGGGCACCGTGATGCTTGCCAACGCTGCGCAGATTACGGTGAAGGCCAACGGCAACGACCTGGCGATCCAGACTTTTCCGCTCAGCGAAGCGGCCTCCGCAAAAATGCAGCAGATCATCGACAAGGGTGGTTATCAGTACGGCGACAAAGTCAGGCTGGAGTATGACCCGCAGTCGCTGAGAGTTGTGAAGTTCAAAGGCAAACCGTCGAAGTCCCTCTGATCCCGGAGGGTAAAATGTTGCGCCTGCCTGCTGTCGCCGGACAATTTTATCCGGCGGATCCCCGAGAACTGACCCGCCTGATTCGAAAATTTACCATCGAACAGCCTGGAGCCAAAAAAGGGCGCGTCCGCGCCTGCCTGGTGCCGCACGCCGGATACATTTATTCCGGCGGTGTGGCGGGAGCTGTGTTTGCACGAATTATTTTGCCCAAGCAGGTTTTGGTTTTGGGAGTGCGCCATTCCCCGGTGGGCGAGGATCTCGCCATTCTTTCCGAAGGCGCGTGGCGAACGCCGCTCGGGGACGTGCCCGTAGATGAACTTCTAGCGCTGAGGGTAAAAGCGGCCTGTCCCGGCTTGCGGGAAGACAGCGTGGCGCATAGCCGCGAGCACTCATTGGAAGTGGAACTCCCCTTCTTCCAAGTGCTCGATCCAGGTTTTTCGTTTGTGCCCGTGGCTGTGGGAACATTGCGGTTCGAGGAGTTGCACGATTTGGGAATGGGACTTGCGAGGGCGTTCAAGGAAAGCCAGGAAGAGATTCTGGTGGTCACCTCGTCGGACATGAATCATTACGAGCCCGACGAAACAAGCAGGAACAAAGATGCCAAAGCGATCGACCGGTTGAAAGAAGTAGACGCCCAGGGATTATACGAGGTGTGCCGCCGAGAGAAGATTTCGATGTGCGGCCTGGGGCCCGCGGTGGTGATGCTCACGGCGATGAAGGAGCTTGGAGTGAAGAGTGGCGAACTTGTGCGTTATGCGAATTCTGGTGACGTGAACGGCGACCGGGACGCGGTGGTAGGTTACGCCGGAATGATCTTTCCTTAGCCTGGCGGTCGGAAAACAAAATGCAAGAGGCTGGCTTGGCTTGAAAGCCAGCGCTACATTGAAGAATTAAGAGAAAAACCACAAAAGTAACTACTTCCCGTCAGTGCGGGTGGCCGCCTCCGCCCCCACCTGCGGACGATGGGTGCCCGGACGATCCGGCCGAAGAACCCGATGAACTCCCTGCGCTTCGGCTGCCGCCTCCCCAAGATGAGCCCCCTGAAGGAAAACCGCTTCCCGAACTCGCGGAACCCGCGCTACGCGCCGGTGCAGGAACAGCGGGAGCCCGGGGAGGAGTCCCTGCACGGGCAGAAGCTGGAGCAGGCGCTTGCGGAACCATGGTTGAACCCGGATTGCTCGGTCTAGCTGGTATTCGGGTTGCCGTTGCCCCTTGAACTACGGCGCCGTTGGCCAAGGGGCTGACAGGCTGCGTTCCATTGCTGTGGCTGGCTTCAGCGCGCACTTGTGTCGGAGTTGCAGCCGGATTACCGCTGTTCACGTAACGATGCTCGCGCGGGTCGTAGGAGATCGAAGAATCGCGGCCAAGTGTGACGACGCGGCTCCCGGAGGCACCGGCGATGATCGTGCGCGATACTCGAGCAGGCGGAGCGCTGGCCGCGAGATTTGAGGAAACGACCTCCGTCGGACCCTTCTTCAGGACTGACCACTTTTCCGTGCCGGCTGCAAGAGTGGAATGCGCAATCTGCGAATTCTGCACGGGGAAAATACCCTGGTTCAGGTTCTGCGCGGTCTTGCCGGGCTTGTCCCCCGGGTGGAGGGGAACGATGCCGAGCGTGCCGCCGTTGCGAACCCACACAGCGGTCGCCGGGCGATAGTGAACGGGGCCGCCAAAACCAAAGCCGGTGGGCGCCCAAACCCAACCGTAGATCGGCGAGAAAATCCAGCCGCCATAGTGATACGGCAACCAACCCCACGGCGCGGAACCAATGAACGTATTGCCAAAGAACGGATCCTGATACCAACCGCCGTAGCTGAAGGGCGACCAGCCAAAGCTCATGCCAAACGGCCGCCAGCAATATCCGTAACCGCCCATCGGGTACCAGGAACCGTAAGTGTAGAGGTCGCCGAACCCAGCGGAATAATCCGGCGAATTCACGTACTGCGAAGAATAGTTCGTGGCGGTCACAACGCTGTCAACGCGCCCGGAAACCCAGCGGTCGAAATCGTCGGTATCCGCTGCACGCCCAATCACCGCTTCGGCGGAGTCGCCCGCATGCACTGAGAGAGATTGGCCCTTGTCGAGAGGGGTGGATTTGTTGTTGCGCAGGACGTTGGCGCGGCCGCGCTCGATGTTAACCGTGCTGCCGTCGTCGAAGTTGTCGAGTCGAAACGTGGCGCGCCCCGCGGCTTCGACGGTGAAGTCGCCGCCCGTGACGCTGAAATAATCGCTGTTCGAAGGATTTACATAAAAGGTGGACGTGCCCTGCCGGAGGACCAGGCGTGTAATCCGATCGCCGTCGCGCAGGGAGAGATCGTAGAACTCAACGACGGTATTTGCTCCCAGGAACGCCATGGCGCCATTTTCGAACTCGACTTCGGCGCGGCCATTGTCCGTGGCGACCACATAGCCCTGGCGGATTGGAAGATTCAGGGGAGCGGCTTGCCAGCCGGCATTGGCGTCGGTCAAGGGGTCGTCATGGAAGCTCGGCGCGAAGCGTACGTCGCCTTGAACCAGGCTCAAGCGAACGATGCGGGCGTGGCCGTTGTCCGCGAAGGTGGCGGAGGAAAGCCCCATGCAGAAAAGGGATAGCGCGCAAGTAAGACGAAAAAGTCGGTGGGTCATGGCAAACCTCTCTCAGATGCGCGGGTCTATTTCGTTAGACGTTAACGCAGTCTGCCACGTTGCGTTACTAAATAGAATAGGGAAGAAAGGGAAAGGGGTTGAGACGGGGTGTCGGAGTGTTGAATTGGCCTGACAAGGCTCGCGGCGGATAAGATTCCCGGAGTGCAATCGTAAGAAAATGTGATTGCCAAGTTCTTGGCAACAGGGCGGTTAAGCGAATTACCTTCGCAAGCACAGAGTACTCCGCATCTGTCGCTAGTTCCACAATACGAGTTTCTTCCTCGCAGTTCGTTTAAGTCTGCGCCTGCTGGCAAGGCGCTTGGAATTTCCAATTGAATTTGGGGCTGGCCGTAATTTGCCGACTTTACAGCAGGAGCGGTTAGCGTTCTAACGGGATTACTGCGGACGAATGGCAACGGGCGCAGAGGTTTGCGTCCCGATTTGCTTCGGCAGGCTTCCACTTCCAGCAAAGTGATATCATTTTCGGGCTATGGCTAAAATCGCATCTCGAATTGCTCAATTGACGGGCGAAGGCGCCCTGGCGGTGTTCACTCAGGCGAAAGAACTGGAAAAGGCGGGGCGCTCGATCATTCATCTGGAACTTGGTGAGCCGGATTTCCACCCCGCGGCGCCCGTGGTTGATGCGTTGAGAGCCGCCGTTGCGGAGGGGCGCGACCGCTATGTGGCTACTCGCGGGATTCCTCCGTTGCGTTCGGCCATCGCGGACTATCTGAAGCGCACACGCAGGCTCGACGTTGCGGCGGAGCAGGTGCTGGTCGCGCCGGGCTGCAAAATGGCACTGGCTCTCGCGATGATGGCGTTAATTGAGCCGGGCGACGAAGTCCTCTATCCCGATCCGAGCTTTCCGATTTACCCGTCGTTCACGCGCGGTCTGGGTGCGAAAGCTGTGCCGTATGCCTTGCGAGAGGAGAACAAATTTCAGCCGGACATAACTGAGATCACGGCGAAAATCACTCCCAAGACGCGGATGCTGATTTTCAACTCTCCGAATAACCCGACCGGGACGGTTTTCACGGAAGCCATAATCGCGCAAATCGCCGAGCTCGCAAAGAAGCACGACTTGTGGGTGGTCGCGGACGAAATCTATGCGCGCATCTTGTTCACAGGCGAATACAAATCCATCTGGGCCCTGCCGGGAATGGCGGAGCGCACCGTCATCATCGACGGGTTTTCGAAATCGTTTGCGATGACCGGCTGGCGGCTGGGATACGCTGTGGCGCAGAAGCATGTGATTGACGCCCTGGACATGCTGGTGCTCAACACCTTCACCTGCACGGCCGAATTTTCACAGGTGGCGGCCATCGAGGCGCTGCGGGATTCGACGAACGCCGTGCCGGCGATGGTGGAAGAGTACCGGAAGCGGCGCGACCTTTTTGTGGAGAAGCTGAACCGGATTCCGGGGTTCCGCTGCCAGTCGCCGGACGGCGCGTTTTACGCCTGGGTGAATATCGAAGAGACGGGCATGCCCGCGGAGGAAGTGCAGCGAGTGCTGCTGGAAGAGGCAGGAGTGGCGGGGATCGCGGGGGCGGCCTTTGGCGCCGAGGGGAAGAATTACCTACGATTTTCGCTGGTGAGCGCGACGCATTTGCTGGAAGACGCTCTGGAGCGGATCCAACGGGTATCGTCCCGGTGGCGCGCGGCAGTCGCACGGTAACGAAAGCAATTTTCCGGATGGCTGGGAATTTGGATTCGCTCCAACCCCTGATTCGTGGAGATACAGAATGGAAAAAACTGCAGTGCGCCTATCGACCGGAATCCTGCTCGCTGCCGGACTTGCTTGTTCCGTGTTTGGCCAGGCCAAGCCCTATCCTTCCGGCGACCTTCAAAAAACCTACGAACGGCTGCTGAAGGAAATCGACAAGGTTCCGATGTACGACAACCACGCACATCCGGGGTTTGCGGATGACAGCGACGTCGACGCGATGGCCTCGCCGCCGGATGAAAGCGCAACGCTTCGCCTGCGTGACGACAATCCGGAATTCGTGGCCGGAGCGAAGGCCCTCTTCGGTTATCCCTATGATGATTTTAAGCCCGAGCATGCCAAGTGGCTGGCGGAAAAGAAAGCGGCGGCGGAAAAGGCCGGCGGCACCACGTATTTCGACGGCGTTCTGGACAAGTTGAACGTGGACATCTGCCTGGCGAACCGCGCGATGATGCCCGCGTATCTCGATATCAAGCGTTTCCACTGGGTATTTTTCGGCGACGCGTTCTTCTATCCCTTCGACAATCGCGATCAGGCAGCGAGTACGCCGGACATGGGCGTTTACGTCCCGCTGCAGGAAAAAATGCTCTCGCGCTGGAAGAAACAGGAAGGCGTCGAGGCGCTGCCCGCGGATCTGGCCGGATATGTTGCTTTCGTACACAAGACGATGGAGGACAACCAGAAGCGAGGCGGCGTGGCCATCAAGTTTGAAGCCGCCTATTTCCGCACGCTGTACTTCACGGATCCTCCGCGCGAGAAGGCCGAAGCGATTTACAAGAAATATCGCGAGGGTGGCGTGCCGACGGCCGAAGAGTATCAGGTTTTCCAGGATCACATTTTCCGGAGAATTACGGACGAGGCAGGGAAGCTGCATTTGCCGATGCACTTCCACAGTGCCGTGGGAATTGGAGATTACTTCAGCCTGCGAAACGGGAATGTGCTGAACCTGGAAAACATGGTGCGCGACGCTCGCTACAAAAATGTGACCTTCGTCCTGGTCCATGGCGGTTGGCCCTACGAGCGGGAAGCAGCGCTCCTGACCGCGGTGAAGAACGTCTACCTCGATACTTCGTTTCAATCGGAGATGTTGTACCCGTCGCAGTTCAAGCTGGTGCTGAAGCAACTGCTGACGTTGTACCCGGACAAGATGATGTACGGTTCGGATGCATTTCCCTTCAATGATGCGCTGGGCGCGGAGGAGAGCATGTGGCTGGCGGCGCGCACGACCCGCACCGGGCTTGCGGCCGCGCTGGCGGAACTCGTGGACGAGGGCGCCTTCAGCGAAACAAAGGCTTTGGAACTGGCACGAAACTATCTGCACGACAATGCGGCGCGTCTTTATGGAGACTTGAAACGATGAGCGAAAAAACCGAATGCAAATACATCCCTTGGAAAAACGTCGAGCGGGAAAAATTGAACGAGCTGATCGACCGCGAAATGGTGGTGGGCGACAAGCTGATGCTGGCCCGGGTGTTCCTGAAAAAAGGCGCTCATGTGCCCAAGCATCAACACCACAATGAGCAGGTGACGTACATCATGGAAGGCGCGCTGAAATTTGCGATTGATGGAAAAGAGATTGTCGTTCGCGCCGGGGAGGTGCTCTGCATCCCTTCCAACATGCCGCACGAAGCCTGGGCACTGGAAGACACGCTGGACCTGGATGTTTTCGATCCGCCGCGGGAAGACTGGCTGAACAAGACGGACGCTTATCTCCGGCACGGACGGTAACGGGCAGTTCGCGCCTCGCCGCCTCGTTAAAGAGGACGCGTGGGTGGAGGAGTTGAAATCGCAAAAGCGGCAGCTTCGCTGCCGCACTCCAAAGTAGGAGCGGACCGCCGCGGACGGCGGTCCCTACAAAAGAAAGAGGCCTGCTGGGCGAACCTGAATCGGTTCGCCCGTTTTTGTTCCACCGGTCCGTGCGGCTCGCGTGCTTACCAGATTTTGCAGGATTTTTCGCGGACCATTGGGTCGCCCTTCTTGCAACCGAAGGCCTTGGCAAAGACCTCCAAGTTGGAAATCGGGCCGTTGCCGCGGAAACGCGCCAAGGGATGCGGGTCGGTGTTGGTCTGCAGGCGCGCTGCTTCCCCGCGTTGATTTGTGCCCCACACCTGAGCCCAGCCGAGGAAAAAGCGCTGCTCTGGCGTGAAGCCGTCAATATCCTTCGGGCGCTTGCCTTCGATGGACTTTTCGTACGCCGCGAAGGCGATGCTCAAGCCGCCTAGGTCGCCGATACTTTCCCCGAGGACCAGCTTCCCGTTCTGGTGCAGGCCGGGTTCCACTTCGTAGCTATTGAACTGGTCCACGATGCACTGGCCGCGCTCGTCGAAATTTTTTCGGTCGTCGGGTGTCCACCAATTGCGCAAATTTCCCTGGCCATCGAATTGGGAGCCCCGGTCGTCGAATCCGTGGCTGATCTCGTGACCGATGACGGCGCCCATGCCTCCGTAATTGACGGCGTCGTCTGCGTTCGGATCATAAAAAGGCGGCTGAAGAATTCCGGCTGGGAAGACAATTTCGTTGAACGTTGCGTTGTAGTAGGCGTTGACGGTCGGTGGTGTCATTCCCCATTCGGAGCGATCCACCGGCTTGCCGATCTTGGAGAGGTCGCGGTTTTCCTCGAATTCCAGGCTGCGGCGCACATTGGAGAGATACGAGCCGCGATCGACGGTGAGCTTCGAATAGTCGCGCCACTTGTCCGGGTAACCGATCTTTACGTTGAACGCTTCCAGCTTTCCGAGCGCCTGCTTCTTTGTGTCCGGGCCCATCCAAGAGAGGGTGGGAATGTCCGAGCGGAGCGCGGCGATGAGACTGTTCACCATCTCCTTGGCGCGGGCTTTGGCCGCCGGGGGGAAATATTTCTGTACATAGACTTCGCCGAGCGCTTCACCAAGATTTTGGTTGACGGACTGTGCGCAGCGCTTCCACCGCGGCTGGAGTTCCTTGGTGCCGGAAAGCTGCTTGCCATAGAAATCAAAATTTTCCTGCACAAAAACCTCGGAAAGTGCCGGAGCGGCGTCGTGGATCACATGCCAGCGCAAATAGATTTTCCAGTCCGCGAGCGGCGTGGCACCCAGCTGGTGGTCAAGTTCCTTGAAGAAATCGGGTTGCCCGATGTTGATCTCGGTAACCGAAGGAGAGCCGACGGCCTGCATGTAGCCTTCCCAGGACCAGTCCGGGGTCAGCTTCTTGAGTTCCGCTAACGACATCTTGTTGTAGTTCTTTTCGGGGTCGCGAAGTTCCACGCGAGTCCGCGATGCCTTTGCGAGCGAGGTTTCGAGTTCCATCACCGTTTTGGCTTCGACAGCGGCTTTGTCAGGAGCGTTGCCCGCAAGTTCGAACATTTTTGCGACGTGCTTGATGTAGCCATCGCGCAGTTGTTTGGAGTGATCGTCGTCGCGGAGATAGTAGTCGCGGTCCGGCATGCCGAGCCCGCCCTGGTGCGCGCCGGCAATCATTTGCGAACTGTTCTTAAAATCCGGGATGGAACCGAAACCAAAGGCAATGTCATTCACCTGGCGATGAAGTCGCGCGATTTCGGAATCGAGGCCCTTGCGATCCTGGATGGCGTCGACGCCGGCCAGGTCGGCAGCGAGCGGTTTGATACCCGCGGCGTCGATCGCGGCGGCGTCCATGCAACTCGAGTAGAAATCGCCGATCTTCTGCTCGTTGGATCCGGTTGCAGGCTTGGCATTTGCGGCGCTTTCGAGGATCGTGCGCATCCCGGCGAGATTTTTGTCGCGCAATTCAGTAAACGTTCCCCAGGTGGGATACTCGGCCGGGATGGGATTCGCCTTCATCCAGCCGCCCATGGCGAATTGATAGAAGTCTTCGCAAGGCTTGCAAGTCCGGTCCAGGTTCGTAAGCGAAAATCCCCACGATGCATCGCCAGCAGTCGTGGTGGCGGAACCGGCAGAGATGGTCAGAACAGCACAACAGGCGACAATCGAAAAGCAGAGAAGCATTGCTGCGGAACGGCCCAGTTTCATGGTTGACCCCTGAGGCAGATGGATAAACGAGCGCGCGATTCAATTGCGGGGGTCGAGTTTATCAGAACGTGTCCAGGGCCGCACGCGAAACGGCTATTCCGTGGCGGCGCTATCCACCGGCTGAGCGTGGAGCAATTCGGTTAGCACCTTCGGAGTGATCTGTACGAGGAAGCCGCGGCGTCCCCCATTGATATAAATCGATGGAAGCGTGAGGATGCTCCGCTCGACATAGATAGGCAGGAGTTTGCGCGTCCCAAACGGGGAGGTGCCGCCCACCTGGTAGCCGGTGTGGCGCTGGGCAACTTCCGGTTTGCAGGGCTCTACTTTTTTCGCGCCGATTTGCCGCGCGAAATTCTTGAGACTCACCTGGCGGTCACCATGCATCAGGATGATCAGGGGCTTCGCATCCTGGTCCTGCATCACCAGAGTCTTGACGATCGAGTGCTCGTCAACGCCCAACTGGCGCGCCGACTCGGTGGTGCCTCCACGCTCAACGTAGTCGTAGAGATGTTCGGTGAAACTTACGTTGTGCCGGCGAAGATACGAGGTCGCCGGAGTTTCCGGCGCATGTTCCTTGCGAGCCATGAGGAGAAAAACAGGTTTCAGAGATTACTTCGCCGGAGTAGCAAGCGGCGGCAGGTAGTTCTTCGTGTATTTCGCAGTCTCTACCCTCTGCCATTCGCCATGGGTGATGCCCTCGCGGATTTGCTCAGGCGTTTTGCCCTTGCGGGTCTGCTCGTAGGAGTAGAAATCCTCCTTCTGGCAGATATCGCATCCGGAGCCATGGCGGCTGACAAAACAATCGAGCAGGCTGCCATGCCCCTGGCTGCGATCGCAGTGGCAATAGCAGGGTTGCTGGTACAGAACTTTTTTCGTGCGGCCGGCAACAACGTATGCGTTGAACGTCTGAATGTCGGTGAAGATGGAGGCGTCCATCGTCGGCGGCAATTCGTCTTTCGGGGCTTGCGCGTGAAATGCAGGAGTCGGCTCGTCCGCGGACGCAGCGCCATGCTCCATGCCGGGCATTTGCTGCGCGGGCGAGGCGGCAAACTGCGGAAGCACCAGGAGTCCCGTCGCGGCTGCCAAGAGGAAGCTGGCGATCAGCATTTTGTGAAACGTCTTCATGGAACCTCTTTCCTTTGCGAGCCGAGTCTCATCCCACTTTACGGCGGCTCAATCCGTATTTCCAGCGGGATGCTCCAAATGGTAAGCGCGAACGGTTCGCGTCTCGCTCGTTGGCCGGCAGAGCGGCGTTCCGTTCGGCGCATCCCGGTGCAGTTCCGCTCAGGCGGAAGCGTTTCGGGAGCTCAGTGTAGAGTTCCACGCACTGAGTATTTTCGGATCGACACTGCCCAGGTGTGCATCCGTTCCGGTTTTTTCGGGGGCGGTCCATCGCCAGACAGCGGCGCCGAGCAGGCCCGCTTCGCGACATTGCGTTAGTGAAGCCCCCATTGAGTAGCGAGAGGCTACATCGTCAGCAGCAGGAAGTTCGCCCAACCATAAAGGCTTGTCGAGCGGAGGGAGACACGCGAGTTGCTTCGCAAGACCGGATTTGCCGGAGGGGTCCTGCACGGGATAGTAGTGAGCCTGGTAAAAATCCAGCCCAAGTTCGCTCCACGCGCGGACCCACGCAAGGCTCGCCGAACCCAGAGTTACAGGGATGCCCGCGAATTCATGAACCGCCTGCGCGATTTCATCCGCAAACGCGCGGAAATCCGCGTAGTGCATTTTCGCCGCCGGCTGCCGGTGAAATTCACGGATAGCCCATTCGGGTTCGTTGGCGATCTCCCACGCAAAAAGCGCAGGATGCTCTCGAAATTCGCGAAACACTGGGATCAAAACTCGCTGCAGAAAGGCTTCGCGACCGGCCGCGAACTGCAAGACCTGTTCGTTGGCGTGCGCGGCGGGTTTCCCCGTCCGATCCTGCAGCCACAAATAATCAATGAGCGAAAAGCAGAGCTTCAGCTCGCACCGTTTCGCAAGCTCGAGCGCAGCGCGAACATCCGCAAACAAATATTCATCCGGGCGTAAGGGGATACCTTTCTCCGACAAGAATCCTCCGCGCCCGTCCGCAAACAAAAACCAGCGAACAACGTTCACGCCGCAATCGCGGATGCGCGCGAATTCTTCCGCAGCCCGAGAAAGATTTTCGGGGACAGAGAGTCCCCGGTGCCCGGTGGGGCCCACACCGAAATCTTCGGCATAGTTTGCCCAGGGATAGTTGACGCCAAGGGAAAAAGGCTGGTTCGTCATGGCGGTTCTGCAAAACTGCTACCGGCTAACGGATCGAAATGGTCTTGGCAGATTGCTCGCTCTCAGCGGCGGCAGCGCGCTCGGCCAGATGTTTTTCGCGCAGGTGCCGCTGGACGCGCCGGCCCCAGGTGCGGATGAACGTATAATTCAATGCTCCGCCAATGGCGGAGCTGGCGAGGGGCACCATGCGGCCCACCCATTTCTCCGCGCTTTCTTGCCCGATGCGCACGGCCAAGCGTCCGGCGATACGTGGGGCCAAACGTTCAGCGATCTGCTTTTCGGCAAGATCCTTGCCCATGTCAATGCCCGCCGCCCCGGCTGCCGCCAGCCACATCTGAATACGGCGCTCGGATTCACGTTCCTCGAATCCATAAAGGAGACAGAGTCTTTGAATCAGGCGCAAGGCAATGATGGTGAGCAGGCTGGCGTCCGGGAGAATGGTGATCATGCCGCCCAAGCCGAACCCGGCGCCCTGCGCCAGCGCGATACGCTGCGCGTTGTGAATCAGGCGCTCCGCGATGGCATCCAGTTGTTCAATGGGAACATCTCTCATGCGTCCAAAGTGCGGAATCCAGAGATTGTGCTTATCGGCAAGGTATTGGCGGAATTCGTCGGGGTCTATCTCGACCGAACGCAAACCGCGCAACACCCCAAAGCGCAGGAATCGCCCAACGGTCCGGCGGGCGAGCGATTTGGGTAACTTCCCCATAGGCTTAAGCATCCTATGCCGATTGGATGCGGTCAAGCGGCCCCGGGTCGCGGGTGGCCGGGGCGGGGATGTTGACCAGCCGGGAGCATCGGGACCCGAGTTCTACTTGACGCGGAAACGATTTTCGGTAAACTGCATTTTTCCTATGGCGACCATGTCTACGTATCTGCCGACCGAAGTCACTGTGGATTTGGAGTATCCGCAGCGGGAAGCGGCGTTTTTCTACGGATTGTTCCTGCGAGGACATTCCGCGGACAAACTGCGCCAGGACATCGAGGTTCCGCCAGCGGTTCTCGCCAAATGGCACCGCGAAGCCGAGCGTGAACCCCAGCTGCGCGATGTTTTCTCGCGAATGCTTGAATACCGGCGGCACGTCCTCGCCATTTTTGACACGCTGATCGGTTCCGAAGTGCAGAATCATCGCGTCCAGTAAAGATAACGAATTCCCGCCAAATTCCGCTTCGCAGGCAACGCCGATACCTCTAACCACCGTCTAATGAGCATCGAGGGATAAATGTCCTTGAATGAACGAGATTCCCGTTTGACGTCTCAGGTGCACGGGTTTAGAATTCAGTGTCCCTAAAGGTGTCTCTATGCATATGACGTTTCGTAAGGTTTCCGTCAGCCTGACCGCGTACGTATTGCTGTCGCTCCCCGTCGCGGGACAGCAGGCCCAAGCTCCCGAGTCCAATCCGCAAGCGCCTCCGCAAAATCAAAAGCTCACCAAAGACCAGAAGCAGAAAATGAAAAAAACCTTGAAGGAGCTGGATAACTCCTTTAAGACCTGGTTGAACGAAGATGTGATCTACATCATTGATCCCGCCGAGCGAACCGCTTTCCTGCAACTGGAAACCAACGAAGAGCGAGAGCAGTTCATCGAGCAGTTCTGGCTGCGGCGCAGCAGCAATCCGGACATGCCGGACAACGATTTTAAGGAAGAACACTACCGCCGCATCGCTTACACCAACGAACACTATGCCTCGGGAATCCCGGGCTGGAAAACAGACCGCGGACGGATTTACATCATTTGGGGCGCGCCCGATGAGATCGAATCGCACCCAACTGGTGGCACCTACGATCGCCCGATGGAAGAAGGAGGCGGCTCCACTACTACGTATCCATGGGAACGCTGGCGGTATCGGTATCTCGAGGGCATTCAAGAGAACGTGGAACTTGAGTTCGTCGATCCCAGCGGTTCCGGTGAGTATCACCTGACGATGGATCCCTCCGAAAAGGACGCGCTGCTCTATGTGCCCGGCGCCGGCCTCAGCATGATGGAACAGATGGGCCTGGCGTCCAAGACGGACCGCTTCACGCGCTCGGACGGTACGCACTTGCCTACTTCGCTTGGAGGGACGCCGGCGAGCATGAATGAGTTCACACGCCTCGAACTTTACGCGAAAGTTCAGCGGCCTCCCGAAGTGAAATACAAGGACCTGGAAGCGCTGGTGACCTCGCGCATGGTGCGCGACCAGGTGAAGTTCAATTACCGGACGGACTTTCTCAAGGTAACCAACGACACAGTGCTTGTGCCGGTGACCGTGCAGGTGCCCAACAACCAGCTTCAGTTCAAGAACAAAGATGGCGTATACACCGCGCAGCTCAACATCTTCGGACGCGTGAGCACGCTGACAAATCGCATCGTGCAGACATTCGAAGACTCCGTAACGCGGGATTATCCGGAATCGCTCTACAAGCAGTCCATGAAGTTATCCTCGGTTTATCAAAAGTCTTTGCCGTTGCGGCCGGGACTTTATCGTCTGGACCTGGTCATCAAGGACGTGGACAGCGGCAACGTGGGCGCGATCAATACGCGCCTTGCGGTTCCGCGCTACGAGGATGAAAAGTTGGAAGGGAGCACCTTGATCCTCGCGGACCAGATCGAGCACGTGCCGGCCAAGCAGATCGGGACCGGGCAATTCGTGCTCGGCTCTTCCAAAGTGCGGCCGCGGCTGGATGCGGATTTCACGACCGCGGACAAGCTTGGCATCTATCTCCAGATTTACAATCTCAAGGGCGACGAGAAAACCCACAAGAGCAACGCGAGTTTCGTCTATACCGTGAAGAAAGGCGACCAACAGGTGATGCAGTTCAAAGAGACATCTGCCGACATGAAGCAGACCGGCGATCAGGTGACTATCGAAAGACTTTTGCCTCTGGCCACGCTGGCTCCGGGGAAGTATACTCTCGAGGTTAACGCGACCGACTTGCTGTCGAACGCGACCCTTTCCCGTACGGCGGAATTCACGGTGAAGAATCCGGTGGAACAGAAGACTGCGGCGAACGTCATACCAGGGAGGTAAACGAGTGAAGCGCGGTGCCCTCCTGTGCTTCGGGGTATTGCTCGGCTCCGCTGTGGGTGTGACTTGTGGCGCGCCATTCGTTTCCGCGCAAACCAATAATAAATCAGTTTCAAGCCCCGGGAAATTATCCGGTCTGGTGCGTGATTCCAGCGGAGTCCCGCAGCTGGGTGCCACGGTTGCCATGCTTCCCGAAACACCCGGGACAATGGCGACCTACCAGTTTCTGACCAACACGGAAGGTGTCTTCAAAGGAGAAAGGCTGCCTCCGGGCTCCTATACCGTGCGGGTCACGCTGGCCGGTTTTCTGCCTTTCCTCGAAAAGCACATTCAGATTTCGCCGAACCTGACCACCACGGTTCGCATTCAGCTCGAGTCCATGTTTGCCTCCATCGAACAGCTCCGCAGGCCGCCGGCGGCAAGCGCGGCCGAGGCCGATGACTGGAAATGGGTGTTGCGCTCGGCCTCCGGACTGCGACCTGTTTTGCAGTGGAATGATCCGGATCCTTCCTGGACCATCGCGTCTTCGATTGTGGTCGAACAGCAAGTGCATCGCCCGTTGGGAGTCGTCGCGTTGACGGATGGCGCACGTCGGCCAGGCTCCATATCAAACGTTGCGGCAGCGCCCAGCACCGCTTTTGCCTACGACCAGAAGATATCGGGCTCCAACCACATTGTATTTGCCGGGCAGTTTACGCCGGATGAGGAGTCTCCGGCGGGTGGAATTGCCACCGTCTGGATGCCGACGGGTTCCGCGGAAACCGGTCCGTCAAGCACGATGGTGTTGCGGGAAGCAAAACTCGGGACCAACGGTCTCACGTTTCGCGGCGTTCGCCTGGATCAGAGCGAAACCCTCGCCCTTGGCGATCGTTTCCTGGTACGGACGGGGGGCGAATACGTCCTTGTTGGTGTGGGAGCGCCAGCCTCTGCCTTGCGCGCGCGTGTGAAGCTGGAAACTCGCGTCACTTCCAATTGGTTTGTGGATACGATTTACGCCGCGCTGCCGAACGGCACCACCCCCAATGATGCCTTGAACGCCGAACTCGCGCGGATGGATGCCCCGGGCGCACTGACCGATGCTCTGAATCAATTGGATACGTTCCCCGCGCTCCTCTTGCGTAGAGGCCGCCCGGTTTTGGAGAGCGGCCGGCACGAAGAGTTGGCGGCCGAGAGGAGGCTTGGAGGCCGCGGCGTTTTCCAGATGGCCGCCTTTCATGACGACTACAGCCACGTTGCTCTTTTTGGACGCGGAAACGGCCTGCCCCCCGAGGAATTTTTCCAGGATTTCTTTTCGAAAGGTTTTGCTTACGATGGCGGTTCGTCGAGCGATTGGGGTGGGCGAGTTGCCTTGCGTGAAAAGCTCAGCGACGATCTGGAATTAACTGCCATTTATGCGTTTTCCGGGGCGCTGGTTCCCATTGCGGAGATGGATGGCGGTTTACGGGAAGGGTTACGCTCTGCCCAGAGGCAATCAGTGGCGACAAAAATTACGGCTCGGATACCGCAGACCGGGACGCACCTGACTGCCGGCTACAAGTGGATTAATGACACGGCTCTTTCGCGGGTGGACCCTTATGGTGAGGCTGCTTATCAGGTCAGTCCCTTCCTGAATGTGGGTATTCGGCAACCGCTGCCGAGGATACTCTTCGGACGCTGGGAGGCCAGCGCTGAGTGCGACAACCTGCTCGCCCAAGGTTATTTTTCGCTGAACACCCGAGATGGTCAAATCCTGCTGGTACCTGCATTTCGAAGTTTCCGGGGCGGCGTAAGCCTGCAGTTCTAGCTATTTGGAGACCTCTGAAATTCCGTATCCACACTATTAAAAACCGGATGCCCACCGCCCTGCACCCGCAAGGCATATATAAGTTATTTATCTGCATCAAGATATGGCCAAGGGAAGCTACTAAAGATTGGAAGACGAGTTGCTGCAATTGAGGTAAGGTTAAGTGCGAGCGTTTCAAGTTTAAGATGCGACAGAATCTTCGCGTTCGGGTAGGGGCCGTAGTGCTGGCGCTAGCCACACTGGCTGCCATTGTCTTTGCCTGGCTGAACTTCCTGCAGCGCTCACGTTACGACCTGGTGGACGATGGTGTCGCGTGGTCGGATGGGCCTGCCGGAGTGGAAGCCTGGAAAGTGGCCACGGATTCTCCCGCCTCTGCCGCCGGTATCCACCCGGGCGACACCTTAATTGCGATTAACGATGTCCCCGTTCCGAAAGCCGCGCATGTGGCGCGGCGATTGTATCGAGCCGGATTGTGGACGCAGCTTCGTTACAAACTGGCGCGCAATGGCGAAGAGTTTGAGACCCGTCTGATCACCACTCCGCCGCACAAGCCGATCAGCGTCGAAAATTATCTCCGCGTCGTTGGCCTGCTGTATTTGTTTATTGGTTTGTTCATTTTTGCCCGGCGGTGGAATGCGCCGCGCGCCGTGCATTTTTACGTGTTTTGCCTGGTCTCGTTTGTACTGTACTCGTTTCAGTTCAGCGGGAAGCTGGACACCTTCGATCTCGAAGTCTATTGGGCAAGCGTTGCGGCCCGATTGCTGGCCCCGGCGCTTTTATTGCATTTTGCGCTGGTCTTCCCGGAACGCCCGGAGAGCTCGCGCAAATCCCTGCTGAAGTTCGCGGCGGTCTACGCGCCGCCCCTAGTGCTGCTGGTAGTGCATATACTTGCGGCCATCAATGCCCTGGGATTTGTGCCCACGACGAGGTCGCGCGTAGAACTGGACCAGTTGGAGCTCGGGTTCCTGGGTTTTTATTTTCTCGCCGCCGGTCTCATTTTCAACCTAAGTTACCGGCGTTCGCGCTCTGGCGTCTTGCGGCAGCAGTTGAAATGGCTGACCGGCGGAACGGTGGCGGGAAGCTTGCCGTTCACGGTGCTGTACATCCTCCCTTACATTTTTGACGCGGGGGTGCAGCCTTGGATGCAGTTCTCCGCGCTCAGCCTCGTGCTGATCCCGCTGTGTTTTGGCTACGCGGTCATTCGCTACCGGTTGATGGACGTCGACATTATTTTCAAGCGCGGCTTGGCATATACGGCGGCGACCGCGGCTGTGGCGGCGGTTTATTTTGGCTTGGTGGCGCTGATTGCCGAGATTTTCCATGCCCAGACGAGTGGGCCCGTGGGCGGCATGATCGCCATCGTGGTTGCAGCTTTCCTGTTTCAGCCATTCCGCGAAGGTATTCAGGCGCGGCTGGACCGTTTCTTTTATCGCGATCGCCTCGACTACCGGCGCACGCTGATTGAATTTGGCCGCACGCTTACGAACGAGGTGCGCTTGGAGCCCATGTTGGGTTCGGTGATGGATCGCGTTTCCCAAACGCTGCTTGTCGATCGCCTGGCCATTTTCGTGGAAGATTCGCAGAATCCCGGCGACCTGCGGCTGGCACGTTCCATGGGAGTGCGCCTGAGTGAGCGGCTGGATCTGAACTTTTTGAAATCAGCCACGCCCGAGCTTGCGAACAACACGATTTTCTTCGAGTCTTCCCGCAGCGTTCCGGACGTCGCGGATTCCGTTCGCCGCACGATCGAGCAGCTGGATCTCAACTACTTCATTCCTTGCCGCATTCGAGAGCGCACCGTCGCCTTCCTCGGGCTTGGTAAGACCGTGGACGGAGATTTTCTGTCGAGCGACGACGTCGAACTGGTGCAGACCATCGCCGGATACCTAGCCATCGCGTTGGACAACTCCCAGTTGTACACCTCACTCGAACAAAAGGCCTTCGAAGTGGCGCGTCTGAAGGATTTCAGCGAAAACATCGTGGAATCACTCAACGTGGGCGTTCTGGCCGTTGATCTATATGGAACGGTCGAGGCCTGGAATAGCCGCATGGAACAGCTGTTCCAAGTTTCACGGAACGACGCAGTTGGCCAGCCGCTGGCCGGCCTGCTGCCGGTGGAACTCGTTCAGGAAATTTCCAGCCGTGGCGATGCCGAACAGGTCACCGGCATCTACAAACAGAGGCTGCAGCATCAAGGGCACTCGATGGTGGTGAACGTGTCCATCACGCCGCTGGTGAGCAAGTCGGGAGAGCGCATCGGGCGGCTGTTGCTGTTTGACGACGTGACGCAGCGCGAGCGAATGGAAGAGCAAATGTCGCAGACCGAGAAGCTGACCTCCCTTGGCCTGCTGGCCGCCGGCGTCGCCCATGAAGTCAACACGCCGCTGGCCGTAATTTCCAACTACATTCAAATGCTGGCCAAGCAGATGCCGGAAGGGGATCCGCGGCAAGCCATTATCGAAAAGATTGTGAAGCAAACCTTTCGGGCGAGCGAAATCGTCAACAACCTTTTGAATTTTTCGCGCACCGGCCCGAGCGCGCTGGCCGACGTGGACGTCAACCGCGTGGTGGAAGAGACGCTTTCGCTCGTTGCCCACCCGCTGAAAACCTCGCAAATCCAGGTAGTGAAGCATCTCACCGACAGCTTGCCGGCGGTGCGCGGCTCCGCCAACAAATTGCAGCAGGTTTTCCTGAATCTTTTCCTGAATGCGCGGGACGCCATGCCCACGGGAGGAATCCTGGAAGTGCGTACGGCCGCTCATAACGGCAGCGTGGAAATCGAAGTGGCGGACACGGGCAACGGGATTCCCCGCGATCACATCCATAAGATATTTGACCCCTTTTTCACGACTAAGCCTGGGGGCCGTGGCACGGGTCTTGGTTTGTCCGTGAGTTACGGGATTATCAAAGAACATGCCGGCAAGATCGACGTGCGCTCCGCCCCGGGGCGAGGCACGTCCTTCCATGTCGAATTTCCGGCCGTGAGGAACGCAGTTCATGCCTAAAGGCTCGATTCTGGTTATTGACGACGAAGCGGAAATTCGCGAAGGGCTGGAACTCCTTCTGAAAACAGAAGGGTATCAGGTATCCATGGCTGATACCGGGCAGTCCGGGCTTTTGCGCCTGGGAGAACGGCCCTATGACCTGCTGCTTCTGGATGTGAGTTTGCCGGATCGCAACGGCATCGAGTTGTTGAAAGACATCCGGCGGCAGGATCCACATCTGCCGATTGTGCTTATCACGGCTTATGGCTCCATCGAGATGGCGCGAGCCGCATTCAAGAGCGGTGCGATGGACTACATCACCAAGCCGTGGTCCAACGATGAATTGCTGGCGCAAGTGGCACAAGCCGTTGAGTCGCATCGTCTTCGCGAGGAGAACGTCCAGCTCAAGCGGGCGCTGAAGCAGCGGTTCAATTTTCCGAATATCATCGGCAAAAGCGAGAAGATGTTGACGCTGTTTGACCTGGTCGCGCAGGTGGCGCCCTCGAGGTCAACGGTGCTGATCAGCGGGGAGAGCGGCACGGGAAAGGAGTTGATCGCTAAAGCGATTCACTCCGCTTCGACCCGCGCCGACCGCGCATTTGTACCGGTAAACACAGGTTCCATTCCCGTCGACCTTCTGGAATCGCAGCTTTTCGGACATGTGAAGGGCGCGTTTACCAGCGCGGTTGCCTCCAAGAAAGGTCTTTTCGAGGTTGCCGATCAGGGAACGATCTTCTTCGACGAAATTGCGACGGTCAGCCCGGAGACTCAGGCCAAACTACTGCGCGTGATTCAGGAGCGCGAGTTCATGCGCCTGGGCGGCACGGAACAACTCAAGGTGGACGTGCGCATCGTCGCCGCTTCCAACATCGATCTCCTCTCCCTGGTGAAAGAAGGAAGATTCCGCGAAGACCTTTATCACCGCCTCAACGTCATCCATCTTCACCTTCCTCCCCTTCGCGACCGCCGCGAAGATATCCCGATGCTGCTGGCGCATTTTCTGGAGCGTTTCTGCACGGAAAACACCAAGCCGTTGCGTTTGTTCACGCCATCGGCCATGAAACTATTGATGGATTATGACTGGCCCGGAAACGTCCGCGAACTGGAGAATGTGGTTGAGCGCGCCGTGGTGCTTTCCACGCAGGAACGCGTGGACGTTGACCTCTTGCCGGAATCCCTGCGCAGCAAGGAAATTGTCCGCGGCGTCCGTTTGCAGCTTTCGGAATTTCTGCCGCCGTTGCCGGGCGAAGCCGGTTCTCGAACCGCTGCCGACAATCCAAATCCCTCGCTTTTTCAGATCATCGATGAAGTCGAGCGTCGCATCATCGTGGACATGCTGGAACGCACCGGTTGGAATCAAACGGAAGCTGCGGAACGTTTCCTGATTCCTCTTTCCACTTTGAATCAGAAGATCAAACGGCTCGGAATTGACGTGCGCCGGCGCGGGCGAGTGGAGGAAGGCCAGGTCGCTTGGTCGGGAAAGTAGACTGCTCCAATCTGGAACGTAGCTTTTGCCCCCTGTTTCAATTTATTCTTGCTTCTCCTATTCTCTCTAGGCACAGTAATTTGCGATGATCCTGCGCCTTTCTGATTCCCTCTCGCGAGGTCTGCTCGTCTTCGGCTCCCTGTTGGTCGCGCTATGGGTGTCTTTCTTTGGAGTGCGCTCGGGAATTGCCGGACGTGCAGCGGATGGCGAGTCGATCGGTGAATTGCGATTGGCTGTGCGCATGGAGCCGGGCAATCCTGAGTTTTGGTATCGGCTGGGCCACTATCAACAATTCAATCTGGAACAGCCCGATGCGGTTGCTGCGGTTGAGTCGTATCAAAAGGCGGTCGCACTCAACCCGGGTTATACCGAAGCCTGGCTGGATCTCGGAACTGCGTACGAACTGGATGAAAACAAGGCCGCGGCGCAGGATGCATTTTTGCGCGCGAAGAAAACATATCCTGCCTCAGCCGAAGTCGCCTGGCGCTACGGAAACTTCCTGCTGCGGGAAGGCATGCTGCCGGAGGCTTTCGCCGAACTCAGGCTTGCCTTGCAGGCCGATCCACGCCGCGCGGGTGCTGTTTTTTCCCGCGTGTATCGCGCGGACCCGGACATCGACCAAATATTGAACAATCTGCTTCCGCCTCTACCCGCGGTTTATATTGACGCGATTGCCGAAGCAGTAGATTCGCAGCAGTTGGCGGTCGCGCAGACGATGTGGCTGCGGCTCATGCAGCTGAATCCGCACCTGCAGATCCGGCAATTCGACAAATTAGTCGGAGCGCTGCAGGCCCATCGGGACTACGATGCCGCCCGCCAGGTTTGGGATCAGGGCACGTCCACGATGAACCTGCCGCCGCTCATCCAGCCGCGGGATTCGGTCCTCTGGGATCCAAGTTTTGAGTCCGGCATCACCAATATTTCCTTCGCCTGGTTTTTTCACTCGCTGGTGGAGGGAGTGCATACCGAGTTCGACACGAACGAGAAACTTTCCGGAAAGCAATCGCTCCGTCTGACTTTCGACGGAAAGCACAACCCGGGTGCGGATGTGGCGTGCGCCTCGGGCGTCGTGATACCGGGAACGAAATATCTTTTTTCCGGCTGGGTGAAAACGAAAGATATCACCGGTGACCAGGGAGTCAGATTCCACCTCAAGTCATTCGGGAATGTCCACATCCCCCTGGAGTCCACCAGGGAGATCCATGGAACCACGCCGTGGACTTCGATTGAACAGGATTGGACGGCTGGGTCCGGCGTCCGGGGCGTGGAGGTGTGCATCAGCCGAGAACCAAGCACGAATCCGGACATCCATATTTCGGGCGATGCCTGGGTGGACGATGTGACCCTCGTGCCGAAGGCAGTGGAGCGCCGGCGGCCATGAGAGTGTTGCGAGTGGGCATCTGCGTACTTTTAAGTTTTGCGGTTCTGGCGTATGGCGGCGTGGAAGAGTGGTCGCAAGCGGTCCTGGAAGTGGGTTTTGCGCTGCTGCTGGTGATCTGGGCGTTGCGTACCTATGCCTGGAATCAGGACAGTATCGTGATTTCGCCGCTGCTTCCGCCGCTGTTTGGGTTCGCCCTGGTGGTGTTGGTCCAATTGATTTTCCACCGGACTGCTTCGATGTACCACACGCGAATGCAGTTTCAATTGCTGATCGCTTGCCTGATTCTACTGATTCTGTTGCCGCAGGCGTATTACCGCATGAGCCATTGGAGAGGTTTGCTGTGGTTTCTGATGTCGCTGGGATTCTTCGTCTCCGTGTTCGGCATTCTGCAGCATTTGACGTTCAACGGGAAACTTTACTGGTTTCGGGTAATGCGTTACGGCGGGTATCCATTCGGGCCGTATGTGAACCGGAACCACTTCGCCGGATTTGCGGAAATCTTGATCCCTGTGGCTCTGGTGCCGCTGGTGTTGGGAAAAGTGAGGCGGGAACGACTGTTTCTGGTGGGTTTGTTCGCGGTGGTTCCGATCGTGGCGCTGCTGTTGTCGGCTTCCCGCGGTGGCATTGTCAGCTTCGCGGTGCAGTTGGTGATTTTGTTTTCGCTCTTGCTGGTCCGGCGCCTTCAGAGCAAGTACATGCTGGTTGGCGGGGTTCTGGTGCTCTGCGCGATCCTGGCGGTTTCCTGGATCGGCGTCCAGGAGGTTTTGCAGCGCTTTTCCAACTACCAGTCGCTGGATGTTTCGATGGGCAAAAGAACCTCCATGCGACATGACACTTGGCGGATCTTCTTGGACCACCCGATCCTGGGGACCGGTTTGGGGACGCTTCAAATGGTCTTTCCGCCCTATGAGTCCTCGTACGACGCAAAGATTGTGAACCACACGCACAACGACTACCTAGAAGCCCTTGCGGAAACTGGGGTTGCCGGGGGGATATGTTGCCTTTGGTTCCTGGCGATTCTATTCATAGAGTCGGTCAAAGGGCTGAAGGATTTGGGAGGTTCGTTTGGAGCGGCACTGAACTTGTCGGGGCTCGTAGGTTGTTGTGGGCTACTGGTCCATAGTTTAGTAGACTTTAATCTTCATATCCCGGCGAATGCCCTGTTGTTCTTCGTGTCCGCCCATTTGGCAACCGCCCGCCTGCAAGCGTCGACTCCGGGAATGCCGGAAAGCTCCCCGCCCCGCCGAAGAATGACAAAAGTAGAGGCCAGTTAATGGTGACAGACTGTATAATGCGGACGGGGGGTCACCCGTTCTGATGGTCCCATATCCAAACATGGGACGGCGTTACGTCTTTCTCTGCGCCGTTGCCGCAACTTTGTTCAGCGTGCCTCCGGTTGTGCGCGGGCAGCAGAATGTCACGGTCGGCGAGACGCCCCAACAGGTAAATGATCGCATTCGAACCCTCACGATGGGCTCGAAGAGTTCCGCGCCCCACGACTACGTGATTGGCGACGGAGACCTGCTGGACATTTCGGTGTTCGATGTTCCGGAACTTTCGAAAGAAGTACGCGTAAGCCAGACTGGCACGATCAGCATTCCGCTTATTCCGGTTCGTCTCCGTGTTGCAGGTCTCAGCGAGACGCAAGCGGAAGAAAAAATTGTAGAACTCCTCGAGGCGAATGGATTGGTCTCACATCCTGAGGTTGCGGTGGCAGTGAAAGAACACCGCAGCCAGCCAATCACCGTGGTCGGAGCGGTTCAGCACCCGATGGTTTATCAAGCGGACCGCGATGTCTCCTTGCTTGAAGTTCTTGCTGAAGCTGGCGGCATCTCCAACGATGCGGGTGACACCGTCATTGTGACCCGCCGGGTCGCCAGCTCTACCGAAGCTGCCAACTCACAACCCGCTCCGGCAACTTCTGCGTCCGGCTCTGGAGAACCTCCACCACTTGATTCACCGGGCACGCCGGAGCCTGCAGAGAAAAAAGCAGATTCCTCTCCAAAAGCTCCTTCGTTTCCGTCCGCGGAAGAAATAGCGCATGTGAACCCGCCGGGGTCGCCGGCAACCACGGATGCGACTCACAGCACCTCAAATCCAGACGCCACTTCCATCACCATTAACTTGAATGATCTGTTGGAGACGGGCGACACACGCAACAACATCCAGTTGCACGCTGGCGATGTGGTGACCGTTCCGCATGCTGGTATCGTTTATGTCCTGGGCGCAGTCTCTCGCCCGGGAGGGTTTGTCGTTTCCAACGATCGCACGCAGCTCACTACCTTGAAAGTGCTTTCGCTCGCCGGCGGGCTCACGAATATTGCCAAGACCCAGCACGCGGTTATCATCCGCAAGGACGACACCGGCAAACAGACCGAGACGCAGGTGGACCTGAAGAAGGTGCTGAACCGACAGTCCGAGGATATCACCATGCATGCCAGCGATATTCTTTTTATTCCCGATGACCGGACCAAGCAAGCTTTGATAAAGACGGCGGAGATTGCCCTCGGTATCGGCGCAGCCGTGGCGGTATTTCGGCTGGCGTACCACTAAGATCGGACTATGATCGAAGACTCCAAGCTGATTCCACGGAATCCCGGAAGCAACGGGGCGGTCGACGTTATTTCCGCGGTGGCGCGCGTACCGGCGATTGATTTGTCGCCGCGAGAACCTCACCTTTACGACTACCTGTTGATACTTCGCAAGCACCAGTGGCTGATCCTTTCGTTCCTGCTGACCGTGGTGACCATCGTGAGTATCGCCACATTCCGCATGCGCCCGGTGTATATCGCCAAGGCCACCATTGAGATCGATCGCGAGAACAACAACATTCTTCCGTTCCAGGGCACCGATGCCTACGACTCCATGATGGATCTCGACAACTATATCGAGACGCAATCCAAGGTTCTCACCAGCGAAACCCTGGCGCTGCAGACGATTCGCAACACCGGCCTCGCCTCGAATCCTGAATTTTCGGCCGGCGGTGTTCCCTCCGAAGCCATCGCCACCGGCTCTCTCGCTAACCAGAAGCGTCCCCCGGAAGTGGCGGCCTTCTTGGGCAGCCTGAGCGTGAAGCGGATTCCCTCCAGCCGCCTGATGGAAGTGAGCTATGAATCCACCGACCCCGTCCTGGCGGCCCGGATTCTCAACGCCCACCTCGACAATTTCAAAGCCCAGAATATCCAGAGCCGGTACGAAGCGACACTTGAAGCAACCCGCTTTCTCACTTCGCAGCTTAACGAACTCAAGCTTACGGTAAAGCAATCCGAAGACGCCCGCATCAACTACGAGCGGCAGAATCAGATCTGGAGCGTCGACGACAAGTCCAACATCACCACCCAGCGACTGGCGGATCTGGACAAGCAACTAACCGACGCGCAGGGCGAAACTCTGAAAAAACAGGCCCTCTACGAATATGCGAAAGCGGGCGATATCGATGCCGTACCGGAAATTCGAGCCGATCCCCTTTTGCAGGAGTTGCAGAAAAAACGGGCAGACTTTGCCGTTCAATTTACGGAAGCCGTCAGCCAGTACGGGCCCAACTTCCCCAAGGTGCAGCGGTTGCAGGCGCAAATGAAGGAAGTAGACGATCAGATTGCGCGCGAAAGCAAAGGCATCATTCTTCAGCTCGAGAGCGATTACAGGGAGGCGAAACAGAGAGAGGAACTCATCCGCCAAGCACTCGAACTGCAGAAGGCCGAAACCAACAACATGGCCGAAAAAATGGTGCAGTACAACATTCTCAAAAGAGAATCGGAGGCGGACAAGTCCCTCTATGAAGGCTTGTTGACGAAGCTAAAAGAAGCGGGCATATCCGAAGGGCTGAAGTCTTCCAACCTCCGTGTCGTCGACCCGGCGATGATTCCTGCTTATCCCGCAAGGCCAGCAAAGGCCCGCAATATTGCGCTCGCTTTCCTGGTCGGTCTGGTCGGAGGCATCGGTCTGGCGCTTCTGCGCGAATACCTCGACAACACTGTAAAGACTCCTGACGACATCGAGACGCTGACGCGGCTGCCCAGCCTTGCCGTCGTGCCCGCTTTCGGGGATAACGGGAGTCGCAAGCGTCGAATGGGGATATTTGGCGGTCCTTCGACGAATGGTCACGATAAGCGCATTGAGCTCGTGGCGCAGCATCTCCCGAAATCGCAGATGTCAGAAGCATTCCGCGCACTCCGCACGGCTCTGCTGCTCTCTCAACCGGACCACCCGCCTCAGGTCATCTTGGTGACCAGCGCCCTCCCACGCGAGGGCAAGACCACGGCGGCGGCCAATCTGGCCGTGACTTTGGCCCAACTCGGCGATAAGACAGTCCTGGTGGATGCCGACCTTCGCAAACCGGGAGTTGGAAGATTGCTGAATCTCGGCTCGGGCAAGTACGCTGGCTTGAGTTCTTATCTGGCGGGCGTCTCGACGCTGGATCTAGTGACTGTTCCGCACCCGGCGATTCCGAATCTTGCCGCGATTCCGACAGGTCCCCTGCCCCCGAATCCGGCGGACTTGCTCTCTTCACATAAATTGGCAGACGCAATTGCGGAACTTCGCACCAAGTACAAATTCGTTGTGATTGACTCGCCGCCAATTATGGCCGCGACGGATGCGGTGATTCTGTCGGTGCAGGCGGATGGAGTTTTGCTAGTGGTGCGCTCGGGAGAGACTCCCAAAGAGGCGTTCACGCGCACACGGGACCTGCTGACCAGCGTGAAGAGCCGGTTGCTGGGTGTGGTCCTCAACGCCGTGGATGCAAGCGCTCCGGACTACTACTATTCCTATCGCTATTATCCCTATTCCTACGGCTATGGCCCTCAGGAAGCCCTGGAAATGAATCAGGAAGAGGCTTCCGAGCACGTACCATCCAAGCCTACAGATCGGGACGATTCGGACAAACTCTAGGAGGTGGTGTGCGATACCTGATCACGGGCGGCGCTGGTTTTATCGGTTCCCATCTTGCCGAGCGATTGTTGGAAAAAGGCGAACAGGTGGTGCTGCTCGATAATCTCTCCACCGGCAGCATGGAGAATATCCGCCACCTGAAAGGTTCCGACCGGCTTGAATATCATCTGGACGGAATTGAAAACCGGCAAATCCTGGCGGAGTTGGTGGATGACGCCGATGTCATCGTTCACCTGGCGGCTGCAGTCGGCGTGAAGCTGATTGTGGAGAGCCCTGTCCGCACGATTGAAACGAACGTCAACGGGACTCAGATGGTTTTAGAAGCAGCCTCTAAAAAGAAGAAGCTCGTCTTAATCGCATCGACTTCTGAAGTGTATGGGAAAAACACCAACGTGCCGTTTCGCGAGGATGCGGACCTGGTGCTCGGCGCCACGACAAAGGGGCGTTGGAGCTACGCCGCTTCCAAGGCCCTGGACGAGTTTTTGGCGCTCTCTTACTGGAAGGAAAAGAAGCAGCCCGTGATTGTTGTTCGTTTTTTCAACACGGTGGGCCCGCGGCAGACGGGGCGCTATGGAATGGTTCTCCCCAACTTTGTGAAGCGGGCGCTCGATGGGGAACCAATCGAAGTTTACGGCAATGGCCAGCAGTCACGCTGTTTCTGCGACGTCCGGGACACCGTGGAAGCCCTGCTCCGGTTGATGCCCCTGGACCGCGCTGTGGGGGAAGTTGTGAATATCGGCAACACGGAAGAAGTGACGATGGAAAATCTCGCCAAGATCGTCAAGCACCGCACGGGAAGTTCTTCTCCTATCCAGTTTGTGCCCTATGACAAAGCGTACGAACCTGGGTTTGAAGACATGATGCGGCGCGTGCCCTCCATCGAGAAATTGCATGCTTTGACAGGATTTCGCCCGCAAACAAGCCTTGCTGATATCATTGACCGAGTATCTGCCCACTTTCGGCAAAAGGGCACATTTGAAGAAGTTCGGAAGGTCTCAGCATAGATGTTTTCTGAATCTCGGGAGGACTTCCTCTAGCGGCGTTTTCTTCCTAGAAAGCGCAGGCGCCTATCTTTTCCCATGAAGACTTCCGTCACTCTTTCGATTCTTGTTCCCGTCTATAACGAGCAATATCTGGTCCGCCCAAGCCTGGAGCGCCTCAAACTGCTCGCGGACTCGCCGCTTCTTGAGCGGATTGAGGTGATCGTGGTGGACGATGGCTCCACCGACCGGACCAATGAGGTTCTTCGCGATTTTGAGTCCTCCGAAGCCACCCACACCAACACCAAGTTGGAATGGATATTCGTGAACCACGAGGCCAACCAAGGTAAAGCCGCGGCCATTCGTACCGCCCTCCAGCGCACGAGCGCGGAATTGACGGTTATCCACGACGCAGACCTCGAATATCACCCTCTGGACCTCCTGAAGATGGTGAAAGTGTTCATCGATGAACAGGCCGACGCCGTTTTTGGATCGCGATTTCTTGCCAGCGAATACCGACGCGTTCTTTTCTTTCGGCATCAATTGGGAAATCATTTTCTAACCCTTCTGTGCAATGTCGTCTCCGATCTGAACCTTACGGATATGGAAACCTGCTACAAAATGGTTCGGACTTCTCTATTGAAGAGCATTCCACTGGTTGGCAAGGGATTTGAAATCGAGCCAGAAATCTCCATTAAGCTTGCCAAGCGCGGTGCCCGCATTTTTGAAGTTCCCATTCGCTACGCGGGCCGAACCTATCAGGAGGGAAAGAAAATCGGTTGGAAAGACGGTGTGCGCGCCGTCAAGGCGATTATCGGTTTCGGCTTTTCCGACTACATCTACGCAGAGGACACGTACGGAAGCCAGATTCTCGGGCGTCTCAACCGCGCTCCCCGTTTTACCAAATGGATGGCGGATGTCATCCGTCCCTATGTCGGCGAAAAAGTATTGGAAATTGGCGCCGGTACTGGCAATTTAACAGTACAGTTAACTCCGCGAAGATTATATTGGGTCAGCGACATCAACCCACTTTATTTGGACTATTTGGAAAACATCAGATTGAACCGGCCCTATATGCGGGTGGGCTACACAGACGGAGAGAAAGGCGAATCCTTTCCTAAAGGGGAAAAATTTGACACGGTAATTTGCTTGAACGTGGTTGAACATCTCTCGGACGACTTGACGGCTCTAAATAATTTTCGCGAGGTACTCGAGGATCATGGCCGAGCAATCGTTCTTGTTCCGTGCGGCCCTTGGCTTTTTGGCTCTCTTGACGAAGTTCTCGGGCATCACCGGCGCTACTCTCGTAAACAGCTGACGGAGTTGGTAGAGCGGGCGGGTTTTCGTTTGGAGAGTATTTTGGAATTCAATCGCATTGGCGTGATTGCCTGGTGGTTAAACGCTCGCCTATTACGCAGGCGCACCTTCGGGTTTTGGCAGATCAAGCTGTTGAACGCCCTAACTCCTGTGTTTCGGGTCCTGGACGACTTTTTGCCTCTGCCTCCCCTTTCCCTGATCGCTGTCATAAGCAAGCCCGTGTACGAGATGGCTGAGACGCCGCTTCGCTCCACTCTGGCGCCGGTCGAGCCTGCTTAGATTGTTTGGCAAGAGCATGAAGCAATCACCGCCCAGTGAATCTGGTAATTTGTTTGCGGGAGCTGGCAGATCCGCGCACTATGTACGGATTCTCCTTATTATGTTTCTCGGTTCACTCGCGTTTGTAAATCCTATCGTGCATGGAGACGGCGTCGGTTATTATGCGTACGCTCGCGCGCCCCTCATTCAGCACAATCTGCGGTTTGAGGAAGACTGGCGCCACGGCAACCTCTACTTCTCTCAATCACGGACACTGCCCAATGGCCAACTTCGTCCGGACGAATACACGGACACTGGATACGTGAGCAATTTGTTTTCGATTGGCCCTGCTTTGCTCTGGGCCCCTTTTTTACTCGCGGCCCATGTTACAGTGCTTCTTGCCGACGCACGCGGTGCGCACATCCCCGCAGATGGTTTCTCTCCCCCCTACCTGTTGGCAATGGCCCTGGGCACAGCTTTTTACGGTTTCCTCGGTTTGCTGTTTTCCTATTCTCTTGCGAAGAAGTTCGTGGAAGAACGATGGGCCTTTCTTGCAACGCTCGGCGTGTGGGGGGCCAGTTCTCTCCCTGTCTACATGTACTTTAATCCCGCGTGGTCCCACGCGCACTCCGCTTTCGCCGTAGCTCTCTTCGTTTGGTACTGGGAACGTACGCGCGCTCGCCGTACGCTGCCTCAATGGATCTTACTCGGCCTCATCGCCGGATTGATGGTCGACGTCTACTTCCTGAACGGCGTTTTTCTCTTGCTCCCTCTGGTCGAATCCCTGCACGCTTACTGGAATTTGTTCAAGGCCAAGGACTATCCCGCTTCTGGTCCGCTCCTGGCTGGAAACATCTGCTTTCTCCTTGCCGCCATCCTGGCGTTCATACCCACTCTGATCACTCGCTACATAATTTTCGGCGGATTTCTTCGTTTCGGTTCTTACACGGCGCTTCCCTGGGATTGGAGCGCACCGAACTGGCGCTCCGTGCTCTTCTCTTCTGAACACGGTCTCTTCAGCTGGACGCCCATTCTGGCTCTCGCTATTGCGGGCTTGTTTCTTGCTCCGCGCGCGGCCAGATCCGTCGCGTTACTTCTCGCCCTCACGGCCACGGGGTTCTATTATGTGATTTCCAGTTACCCCTTTTGGCATGGGATGGCTTCTTTCGGGAATCGTTTTTTCATTTCTCTTACCCCTATATTCGTACTTGGCCTGGGATTATTGCTCCAACGCTGTGCGAGGTTCTTTCGTTCGGCGAACCTTGCTTTTGCCACCACTTCACTTCTGCTCCTTCTGTTCATCCTCTGGAACCTCGGTTTCATATTTCAGTGGGGCGCTCATTTGATTTCTCCACGGGGTCCTGTGTCCTTTTCGCAAGTCGCCTACAATCAATTTTTTGTCGTCCCGCACCAGATTTCCGCTGATCTCCAACGCTATCTTTTCAAGCGCAAAGCACTTATGCAGCAGATCGAGCAAAAGGATGTCGAGCAATTAAAGAAAGACGCGCAACCCTAACTTCGCGGCAAGGATCAGGAAGTTCCGGCATTGGGGACCTCCAACTCCGCCCCGTTTATCCGATTCTGTTACCCTGTCAGGGGCAGCAATCCTGAGCTGAAATCCTGCGTACTTAATGGCTTCGTTCGATTCCAATCGACCCGCAACCGGCCCGCTGGCAAACCGCCCGCCGGGCTCCCTGACCCTGCGCATCGAGCCGCCTCACACCTGGATCGAGTTCCGCCTGGGCGAGCTCTGGAAATACCGCGAGTTGCTATTTTTCCTGGTCTGGCGAGACGTCAAAGTTCGCTACAAACAGACGGCCATCGGCGTTTCCTGGGTGATCGTGCAACCGTTGTTGACCATGCTGGTCGCTACTCTCTTCTTCGGAAAACTTGCCAAGCTGCCATCCCAAGGGCTCCCCTATTCCGTCTTTTGTTTCGCGGCTGTGGTGCCCTGGACTTATTTCTCGACCGCCCTGGTTGCCGCTACCAATGTGGTGGTCGAACACCAGCGGGTTATTACCAAAGTCTATTTTCCGCGCCTCATTCTGCCGGTCTCCGCGGCGCTCTCTGGTTTGGTGGATTTCGCCATTGGCTTCGTCGTCCTTGTGATTTTCACTTTCGCCCATGGTATCCGCCCGGCTTGGACACTCGTGCTGCTGCCCCTGTTCCTGCTGCTCGCCGTGTTCACAGTTTTGGGTGTTGGCCTTTGGCTTTCGGCGCTCAACGCGCTCTATCGCGACGTCAAGTACCTGACTCCTTTCCTTGTGCAGTTCTGGACGCTGGCCTCTCCCGTCTACTATTCGAGTTCGATGGTTCCGGAACGCTACCGCTGGCTGTACGGTTTAAATCCAATGGCGGGCGTGATCGACGGATTCCGCTGGGCTCTCACAGGAACGGGGCACGCCCCCACCGCCACGCTCCTTGCCTCCACTCTTATTGTTTGCTTCGTGCTCTTTGGCGGGCTCATTTTTTTTAATTACATGGAAGGGAGCATTGCCGACCGCGTATGAACACCGCCGTCATCGAAGCCCAGGGCATTAGCAAGCGCTACGAGCGGGGCGCGCGGTCGTCATCGGGACTTCTTCGCGATACCCTCGCGCGCAAGCTGCGCTCTCCCTGGACCGTGTTTCAGCGGCAAAAGCCGGACACCTTCTGGGCGCTGAACGACGTCTCTCTGCAAGTGCGCGAAGGCGAAGTGATGGGACTGATTGGCCGCAACGGTTCCGGCAAGACGACCCTTCTCAAGATCCTTTCCCGCATCACGCGGCCCACCTCGGGTTGGGCAGAAATTCATGGCCGCGTCGGCAGTCTCCTCGAAGTGGGCACGGGCTTTCACCCTGAACTCACGGGCCGGGAGAACGCTTATTTGAGCGGCGCCATTCTGGGGATGAGCAAGCAGGAAATCACCTGCAAATTCGATGAAATCGTGGCCTTCGCCGAACTTGAAAAATTCATTGACACGCCGGTGAAGCATTATTCCAGTGGCATGTTTGTCCGGCTTGCGTTTGCAGTTGCCGCGCACCTCGAACCGGAGATTTTGTTGGTCGATGAAGTCCTCGCTGTCGGCGACATTAAATTCCAGCGCAAGTGTCTCGGGAAAATGGGAGACGTGGCGCGCGCCGGCCGCACGATCATCCTTGTCAGCCATCAACTGAACCAGATCCGCCGCCTTTGTCAGCGCGTCGTTTGGCTCGACGGCGGCACACTTCGCGAGAATGGTCCCACCGCGGAAGTGATCGGCGCTTACGAACGTGAAATGTCTTCCTCCGATGCGCTCATCGAGAAAGGTCCGCTGGGCGGCAAGGCCCACTTCCTCAAGTGGTGGATACTGGACCAGGAGGACAAGCCGAAGCATGTGCTTACGGACGGCGGCGAACTCCGGCTGCAATTTTTGCTGAAGGTGAATCAGCCCATTTACGGTTTGTTTCACGACATCCAACTCTACGATCAGAATCGCCAACTGCTTTGGGGCAACGCCATCGGCGACGTCACTCTCGATCCCGGCGTCTATCTTTGCAATCACACCTTGCCGCACTTGCCGTTGAGGCCGGGCAGTTACACGTGGCGCGCGACGTTGTGGGACGGCGGAGAAAATGTCGCCGACTATGATTGCGTTCCGGAAATGCAGGTTTCCACCGTGCCCGTTGGGCACCCGCGCGACGAAAAGGCGGGAATTCTCAATATTCCCTCGGAATGTGTCATTGTGCCGCAATCGGCCGCAGATCTTTCCAAGTAGCGCCGCATGCGGGGGGAGCGGCGATGACTTCGTCCATAGGTGTATGATCATTCGTCGGTTCACTTCGCTCATTGGCCGGAAACTTGTACTGCTGCTCGATAGAAAGGGCTTGTGGGAAATTTTATGAGTAGTCCTGTCGGGGATCCAACAGGGAGTCTTGCGGCTGGTCAGAACGAATCCCCTTTTACAGCGCCGGTATCGACTTCCTGCCCGATTTGCGATCGTGACGCGGCGGGGCCTGCACATGAGAAGCAGGGCAATTACGCCCTTTTCTCCTGCTCCCAATGCGGATTGCAGTTTTGGAGCCCTCGAGTTCTCCCCGCTGCGGAGTGGTACGAACTGATGTACCGCGGCCGCGATGCGAAACTTCTGCCCTTGGAACCCGGCCACAAGTATTTCCTGTCCGATTGCAATGCTCCGCGATCCGGTGACCTCCTGGACGTAGGCTGCGGTACGGGAAACTTTCTGGCCGCTGCGCGCGATAGGGGTTTTCGTGTCTCGGGAACCGAGCTTGATCGGAGCGCCGCCAACTTTGCCCGTGAGAAGCTCTCCCTCGAAAACATCTTTCCGTTTAGCATTATCGATTTTGCCGCCCAATCCCACGTGGCAAAATACGACGTCGTCACATTTTTTGAAGTGCTCGAGCATCAGGCTGACCCCGCCGCGTTTCTGAACTCCATCGTTTCCTGTTTGCGCCCCGGCGGGTACATCGCGCTAAGCGTCCCCAACCGCCAGCGTTGGCTCACCGGCCCGGACGTATTCGACTACCCGCCCAACCATTTTTTGCGCTGGAATGAAGCCGCTATGAGAAATGTTTTGAATAGATTCGGCTTTCAGGTTATTTCCGTCCGGCAACAGCCCGTCGATTTTCCTTATGCCGTAAGCATGATCAATATGGCTTTGCGCAGCGGCTTGACGAAGAAGGTCACAGGCCGCGAAGATGTTTACTTTCGTGACGTCATGCAGATGGATGCGGCTAAGGCGGCCGCGGCGATTCGGGAAGCCCCCTCCGCACGCCAGCGCCTCATGAGAACTCTCGGCAAACTGAAGCGTACTCTGTGTTATCCGCTCGCGGGTGCAGCTCTGCCGTACTTGCGTATGCGTGGATACAAAGCGCCCTATCTTTACTGCTTGGCGAAGCTCTCCTGAGGACGAAAGAGGAGATTCACCACTTGCATATACTCGTCACTGGCTCCAGTGGGCTGATCGGTTCCGAGGCCGTGGAGCATTTTGATCGCAAGGGACATCGGGTGATTGGCGTCGATAACAATATGCGCCGGGTGTTCTTTGGCGAAGCGGGTGATACGACGTGGAATCTGGAGCGCCTTCGCAATGGAACCCGGAATTTCACGCACCACAATACGGACATTCGTGACCGAACCGCGCTCGAAGCGCTATTTCGGACCCACACGTTCGACCTGATCGTTCACTGCGCCGCGCAGCCTTCCCACGACAAGGCTCGCGATATTCCCATCCTTGATTTTGAGGTCAACGCTCTCGGAACCGTGAATCTGCTTGAAGCCACGCGTCTTCATTGTCCGGAAGCGGTATTTGTGTTCCTCAGCACCAACAAAGTTTATGGTGACGCCCCAAACGAGCTCCCTCTGAAAGAGCTGGAAACGCGCTGGGATTATGCGCGGCCCGAAGACTACGACGGTATCGACGAAACTTGCCGGATCGACCGCGCGCTCCACTCGCTCTTCGGTGCATCGAAAGCTTCCGCGGACCTGATGGCGCAGGAGTATGGCCGCTATTTCGGCATGAAGGTGGGGGTCTTCCGGGGCGGCTGCCTGACCGGTCCTGCGCATTCCGGCGTCGAGTTGCATGGTTTTCTGTCGTATCTGGTAAGGGTGGCTCTCAGCGGCGCTCCGTACACCGTGTTTGGCTACAAGGCCAAACAGGTGCGCGACAATATTCATAGTTATGATGTTGTTCGCGCGGTTGAAGAGTTCTCCGCGAATCCACGGCCGGGCGAAGTCTATAATCTTGGTGGAGGCCGCGAGAACAGTATCTCCATGCTGGAAGCCATCGCCAGAATCGAGCAGATGACCGGGAAAAAACTGAACTGGAAATACATCGATGAGAACCGCAAGGGCGACCACGTCTGTTACATATCGAATCTCGCCAAATTCCGCTCACACTATCCCAACTGGTCCATCACCATCGGCCTCGATGAAATCCTCCGCCAAATTATCCAAGATCAAACTCACCGCCAGCCCAGGGCCGAGGCGACATGAGTCAGACAGTAGAGAAAGCGGTCGTCGACTCTGGTGACGTGCTCCCCTATGACACCGGAAATCGGCGCATTCCGGAACTGGACGGATTACGCGGGCTGGCGATACTTCTGGTCATTATCTGTCATTACATTGCTGACGCTTCCCATCCACCTCTGGGCTTCATTGCGGATCACCTGATAACCATATTGGATCTCGGATGGAGCGGCGTCGACCTCTTCTTTGTCCTATCGGGCTTTTTGATAGGTGGGATTCTTCTCGGTTCGCGGAATTCACGGAACTACTTTCGCACTTTCTATCTTCGCCGCGTACATCGCATTCTGCCTGTTTACTATTCCTGGATTCTTTTCTACGTCGTGCTGGTGAGTATTTGTGTTTACTCATCACTGAGGCCCATCATCATGACCCCGCCGGGGATTGCCCTGGCGTCGCAGGACCTAGCCATCGTCCCGAAGTATCTGCTGTTTCTGCAGAACATTCTCTATTCGCCCCGCCCCTTTGAGTGGCAATGGTTCGTCGTGACGTGGTCTCTCGCGGTCGAGGAACAGTTTTACCTCATTGCGCCCCCGCTCATTCGCTGGGTGTCCCAGCGAATTCTAATGGTGATTCTTTGCCTGACGGTTATTGCCGCACCTGTTCTTCGCTACGTATCCTTTGTCTATTTCCCCCAACTTGACCACTTCGCCCAGTTTTCCATGCCGTGTCGCGCGGATGCACTTTCGTTGGGCATCCTCGCCGCGATTGCTTGGCGGTCGAACGCTGTTCGTTCTTTTCTCCAGCGCAACCCCGGAATCCTTCAGAGGACCACGGTGTACCTTGCCGTATGCATTGTCGCCCTGCTTTGGTGGCTGGTTCGTCCTCCCAACGTCGTCACTGTAACCGCCGGATATTCTGTCCTCGCTTTCTTTTACGTTTCGTTAGTGCTTCTCGTTCTTTCTCAAACCAATTCTTTAGTTGCACGCTGTATGCGAATTGCGCTGCTGCGCCGCCTCGGTGGAATTTCGTACTGTGTTTACATCATCCATCTGACGATTAACGAACTCGGGCATCGATTCCTGCTGCACCAGGAGCCAGACCTTTCTCACTGGCAAGGCATTCTGATCACCTGTATCGCGTTCGTTTTATCCATAACGATTGCCTCAGTATCTTGGAAGTTCTTCGAAAAACCGCTCATTCGCCGTGGACACCGCTTCACCTACGACTCATAGGGTTTGTCTCTCATGGCCGTGGGGTACACTCGAAAGACCGATTATCCCTGTATCCCCAAAACTCCATTTTTATGATCAAAGGGCCCTGCGAGTGTGTTCATTGTGGAGCAGTCCATTACCACCAATTAGGATTGCATTCCGTATGGGGAGAAACGGAGAATCAACGAGCTTCCAGAATCGAATTGCTGGAGAATCTGCGATTATAGCGGCAAGGGAGTGCCCGCCTCATTGTGGGTATTTTGGCGGGAGCGCCGTGCAGTTCGTCAGCGCAAATGGATTGGCAGGGAGTTTCCATTTTCTGCCCAGCGCCACCAATGAATCAAATTTATCGTTCGTGCTTGTGCAAGTCACATTTGCCTGGGTTGGCAGGCCGTAGGCCATCCTTGCAATTGCGCTGACGGCATAAGAATTTGGAGAAACGGGTGTCTTCGGCAGACCGGCCAAGAAGGTAGATTGAAAATGTCGAGGCAATGCGGCGAGATATTGCTGCCAGGAATCTTCCATCTGAACGGTTTCGTAATTTAGTGTGCGGCCTGGCGCGTAGGCGCTAGCGAAATAAAGGCTGTCAACTGCAACAACTTCGTCGCGCGAAGGTAGAACATTGGCGTCCGCGGCTTCGCTGCGGAGTGGCTGGCCCAAGTATAGGAAATTCGACTTGTGAAGGTAGAAGCTACAGGTACTGATGATCAGAAATGGCATGACACGCAGCCACAACGGAAATTGTTTCTGAGAGCAAAGTACTGCCAGAAATACGCTCTTTGTCGGGAATAGAAAATGATGATCAAGCAGCAACTGCGCCTTGTTTAGTTTGAACCATGTGAATGCGCCGCCGAGAAAAGCGAATGTCACGTCGCGCAGGTCGCTCCCGGGTCGTCGAAGATTCACCGCGCCAACTATGATTGCGGGCAACACCGCCATTAGCGCAAAAGGAACAATTCCGAATAGATAGACGTACAAGATGAGTTGCGGCATCCTGTTCACCTGCTCACCGCGAATCATCACGTTTGTCTTGAACTGGAAATACGCCAGCGCCCACGAATGCTGCTGCCATAACACGGCTGCCGTGATGATCGCGAATAAGAGTCCTGCGACTCCTCCCCAGGCTACGGCTTTGAGAGCTCTTTCCCTCAACGGGGAATCTCGGTTTACGAGCATCAAAAGGAAGAGTGTCGCTATGATGCCGACTCCAAAGCCCGGTGAAACCAGGAGGGTGGCTCCCGCAAGACACCCGGACAAGATAATTCGTGGCCAGTTTTTTTCTCTTGGCAGTGCAATCCATGCGGCGATGCTCAGAAGACAAGCAGGGAGATCGGGGCGCCCGTGGGGAATACTCGCGAATATGGAGAGGATAGCCAAGGAGGAGATCAACCGGGAACAACCGTAGCGAAACCTGAGTAGCCCATAAAGGAGAACCAAGACTCCAGTGTGGATTAAATGTGTGTAGGCGAGCAGGCTGTCTGGGGAGAGTCCGAAGAGTTTAATCCAGCCGGCCAGAAGTAAGTAATGACCAGGGGGGTAATTATAAATTCCCTTCTGGAATGTCAAATCCACATATTGTGAGCCTGGGCCCGCCAGACTACCGAATTTCGCCAGCAAATAAGCAGGCTCCGTGTAGAAGCCAAGATCTCCGTGTGGCAACGGGAGAAATCGCCACCACATAACCACGGCAACCACGGACAGGATGGCGGTAACGAGGGTGAGTTCCCGCCATGGCTTTGTACTCGTTGTGCTGCCGGGAAAGTGGTAGCTCGTCGAGGGAGCATTGGAAGACATATCGTCGTCGGCCATCCTATTGATCGCCTTTTGGATTGCGCTCGAACTGGAAAAGCTTGTGAACCAAGAGACATGCCCCTGGTGGCGGTTGGATTGTGCTCACTGAAGATATGGACTCTTCCTCCTTAAATTTATGACGAAGGGCCATCCGATCTTATTTTGCCTCTCGTTTCAAGACCGCCATCAACGATGTTCCCAGCAATTTCTGAGGAATCCACTCAAGGCGGGAGAGATCTAGGAGCGTTCTGTTGATCCATGGAGACCCTGGATCAAATCCCGTGGTAATTATATTGCTCTCATCGCGCGATCGTAACTGCCATAGTCTGCGAATCAGCAACGTGGGAATTAGCGGCATTCCCCAATAGGTCCAATCTTTTATCTGGAGACTATTGCGAAGTGCCACCGCCCGCAGCTCCTTCGTCCCATACCGGCGTACGTGGCCCACAGCCCGGTCATAGCCCGAATAGGCCCACTGTCCAGCAGGCACATTTATTATGAGCTGTCCCCGCGGCGCGAGGTGAAAAAGAAGCGCGCTTAAGAATCCGTCTTCGTCCTCGATGTGCTCAAGCACATCGAGCAAAAAGATGATCTCGAATCTTCCTTCCAAGGCTGGAGCCCTCTGGAAAATGTCGTAGCAATAAATGCTGCTCTGCTCGCTTAGATTATGCTTCAATGCAAAGTCATTCAGATCGAATCCTGTCACCCCACGCCCATAGCGGAGTTCGATCTGCCTCTGCAGCAGGCCATGCCCGCAACCAATCTCCGCCAGCTCGCCGGCTGAAGAAATCAGCTTCCCGCAGAATCGTTGGAAGACCTCAAATCTGCGCCGGATCCAAAAATGATTCAGCGAGGCAATGTCAAACCACCGGTCCCCCATGCTGACTTGCGCCGCCGGGGATAAATACTCTATCTTCCGCAACTCGTTTTCCCTTGTACTGGAATTAACTGCGGACATGGCCGTGTAGCGCGAAGCTATCGCAGAAAGGTTTTCTCAAGTGCATTCTGACTCGTTCCGGCTCCGGGATCGGAATTTCGTGGCGCCGCCCTCTCCCCTACTATTTGTTCAATGACGTATTGGGGCCGAGCCTTGGTCTCCTCGTAGATGCGACCCACGTATTCTCCAATGATTCCCAGGAAAAAGAGCACAATGCCGGACAAAAACGTGACCGCAACCATCAGTGCAGTGAACCCCTGCGGAGATATATGCAGGACCAACTTTGCATAAATTGCGTAGCAAACATAGACCGAGGAAAGCAGCATGACGAGCGTTCCCAGTAGGGCAGTCGCGCGGATCGGCACGATGGAAAACGCGAAAATCCCGTCGGCGGCAAGTTTCAACAGCCGCACTAGACTGTATTTGCTTTTACCGGAGTGCCGCTCCGCCCGTTCCACTGGGATTCCAATTTGCCGGAATCCCACCCAACTGCGCATTCCCCGAAGATACCGATGATGTTCCGGCATCCGGCGAACCTGATCCACCACCCGCCGCGACATCAGCCCGAAGTCGCCGGAATCCAGCGGCAGCCGGATATCGGAAAGCCGCGCCATCATCCGGTAAAACACAAAGTAGCAAATCCGCAGCAGCAACGGCTCCTTTCGCCGCATCCGTTGCGCGTAGACGACATCAAACCCTTCCGCAAATTTCTCCAGGAATTGGGGGATTACTTCCGGAATGTCCTGCAAATCACCGTCCATGATCACCACGGCGTCGCCCGAGGCGTGATCCAGAGCGGCTGAAATCGCTGCCTGGTGCCCAAAGTTCCTGGAGAGCGAGATGGCGATGATCCTGGAATCGTGGCTAGCGGCCTCGCGCAACATTTCAAAGGTTCCGTCTGTGCTTCCATCGTCAACGAAGACTATTTCGTGCGGTCCGGCAGGCAGCCCTGCGAGCACCTTCCGAAGCCGCAGAAGGAGCTCCGGCAAAACACTTTCTTCATTGTGGACGGGAATCGCGATGGAGAGACGAATTCCAGCGGGCATCAGTTGTAAGCGTCCTCTTCTCCAGCCACACTTAAAGCGTCAAGCGTTAGCGCCGGAAACCCAGTTTTGGCGGGCGAAACTAAGATACCTGTATTTAAAGCTCGCAACAAGAAGCACGCCAGATCTTCGAGCGGGTTCTCATTGCCATCGATCTCCACCGTTGGCGCAGGCGCCCGACTTTGGTATGCGTCTCGAATTCCGCGGTGCAATCGCCGTGATATATTGAAGCACGGGGTAAACTCACAAAACTTCCCATGATTTTGACGGCCCGAAACGTTCGGGCTTCTTGGGTGTGCAATTGCGATTTCACGGTTGAATCGGACATGATGCCTGACGCTCAAACGCAACTCCCGGCCAAAGAAGACCAAGAGACGGCCCCCCAAGCGAAGACCCGGTTGGACGTTTCGGTGGTCATTCCCTGCCTGAACGAAGCCAACTCACTGGCTTTCTGTGTTGAGAAAGCGATTTCATCTTTTCGCAAAGCGGGGCTGCGTGGCGAGGTAATCGTCGCGGACAATGGCTCGACCGATGGTTCCATTGAAATTGCCGAATTCAATGGAGCCACTGTGCTGCGCGTTTCCGAGCGAGGATACGGCGCGGCATTAAAAGCGGGCATTGCTGCCTCGCGAGGTGAGTACGTCATCATGGGGGACGCCGACGACAGCTACGATTTCAGCGAGGTTCCCAATTTCGTCAACGAACTGCGACGCGGTTACGACCTCGTCATGGGCAATCGCTTCCGTGGCGGCATCAGGCCCGGCGCCATGCCCCCGCTGCACAAGTATTTTGGCAATCCCGGATTAAGCTGGCTGGTAAATTTTCTCTTTCGGGCAGGAGTTGGCGACAGCTATTGCGGTATGCGTGGCTTCAACCGCGCCCTGTACGACAAATTGGATCTGCGCAGCTCCGGGATGGAATTTGCCCTCGAGTTTGTCATCAAGGCCAGCCAGATCGGCGCCCACATCTCCGAAATTCCCATCATCCTCTGGCCCGACAAGCGCGGGCGTCCGCCACATCTCCGCAGCTTCCGCGACGGGTGGCGAAGTCTTCGTTTCATGCTTTTGTACGCGCCTAACTGGCTTTATCTTGTTCCCGGCGGCTTGCTCATGATTTGCGGACTCGCCCTGATCTTCTGGCTTCTGCCCGGCCCTCGGCAGCTTACTTCTCATGTCACTTTGGATGTTCACACCATGGTGTTTGGCGTTATCTTCACGCTGCTCGGCGCGCAAATCCTATCCATTGGGGCCTTTGCCAAAGTATTCAGCTACGCCGCGCGCTTCGACCGCGGCACCATTTCTCTCAAACGGCTTCTCAAGCGGATCACCCTGGAAACCGGACTGCTATTAGGGGGCCTCATCTTCCTCGCGGGCCTGATTGGATGCATTCGCATCACCTGGGGATGGGCGGCCGGCGGTTTTGGGCCTCTCTATCAGATTCGCCAGATTCTGTTCTGGTCCACGTGGCTTTTTCTTGGCATCCAGGTCATTTTTTCCTCATTCTTTCTCAGCATGCTGGGCATCAGCCGCGAAACGTATATCGGCGACTATGAATTAAAGTGAATCTCTAGCGCTCCTCTTCCTTCCCCGTTTCCAACTGGCGTACACTAAGAATGTTTGCTCCCCGACTGGATTCCGGACTGTTGATGACCACGCCGTTCGTCAGCGTATTGATCGATACGTACAACCACGAACGCTTCATCGAAGAAGCGGTTCAGAGCGTGTTGTCGCAGGATTTCCCCGCCTCAGAACGCGAAATCCTGGTAGTGGATGACGGCTCTACGGATCGCACCCCGGAAATCCTGCGCAAATTTGCCTCTCAAATCCGCATTCTTCGAAAACCCAATGGTGGTCAGGCCTCCGCTTTTAATCACGGCATCCCGGAATGCCGGGGCGAACTGATCGCTTTGCTCGATGCCGACGATTGGTGGGCGCCCGATAAACTGACGCGCGTCACCAACGCCATGGCTGCGAACCCGGAAATCGGCTTCGTCGGCCACGGCATCATCACCGTCTTTCCGGATGGAACGCGAATGACGGATATTCTTCGCGACGGTTTTTATTTCCAGGCGAATGATTTGCCCGGCGCGCAATTATTCCGAAGACGCTGCTCCTTTATGGGCACAAGCCGCATGACCGTGCGGAGAACTCTCGTCCAACAGATTCTGCCCATCCCAACCGAAATCCAGATCCAGGCGGATGAGTACATCTATACCCTCGCCTCGGTTTTGATGCCCACGCGGATTTTGCCGGAGCCCTTGACGTTCTATCGAGTGCATGCAGACAACGGATTTTATATGCTGAATGCAGATCCGCAGAAATTGCGTCGCAAGCAACAGGCGCTCACAGCCGTGGCAAATATGCTTTCGCAACGCCTCGTGCAGTTGGGAGTTGTTCCGGATGTGCGCCGTGCGCTCCTCGGCTACACGGAAGCATGTGCGGCCCAGTTGCGCCTAAGCCTCGACGGTGGCTGGCCCTGGGAAACGGTGGACACCGAGTGGAAGGTCTATCGCCTGACGCACCCGAACGCCCCCGCCGCCCACCGCGTTTTCAAATCCTTGACGTTGCTTGGCGCCCTCTTCGTATCACCCAAAGTTTTTTATCGCGTGCAGAAAGCGCTGGCGCAAAGTGGATTGTACCGCCGCCTCAGGCAACGCTGGCTTCCGTTTCCCCAGATGGAGCACGTTGAAAGCGATCGCACGGCAAGCCAAGGGTCTTCGCGTTGAAAATTCTTATTGCCATTGGAGTGCTCCGACAACGCGAAGCCGGCGCCGCGGGTGTGGTCTTCAACCATGCCGAACAACTTGCGAAACTCGGCCATCAGGTAGACTGCTGGTTTTTTGACGACATTCTGTCCTCTCCGCGCTGGCCCGCTCGTTTCCGCGACCTGGAGTTTGCCGCCGCGGTTTCCTCGCGGATTCGGCGCCAGCCCCAGCAATACGATGTCGTGAATCTCCACGCTCCGTGGGGCTGCGTCTATGGTCTCTCTCGCAAATGGTTTCCGTCTCCGCAACTCCCGCCCTACGTTTTCACCATGCAGGGTAGTGAAGAGAGATTCGCGCGGGCCATGAAGCTCGAACACCAGAAAGGCCGAACCGCGAATTTCGCGTTGAAAAATCGTGTTTGGCACCGCGCCTATCACCAAAGCATGTACGATCTCTCCATTTCCACGGCTAATTTTGGTGCCGTGGCCAATCGTGAAGGATGGATTCTTTCCGAACTCAAGTATGGCCACCCGCCCGGGCGAATCTGGTATGTTCCCAACGGCGTGAACGAAAACTTTTTTCTGCCGCGGCAGTTCGCGGATGCTCCTGCAAATCGCCTGCTCTATGTTGGAACATGGCTCGACCGAAAAGGGATTCGCTATCTTGCGGATGCGTTCGCGGCTCTGGCGGCTCGCTCGCCGGAAGTCCAACTCACGATCGCCGGTTGCATTATCCCGGAGGAACAGGTGAGGGCATACTTTCCCGCGGAGCTCCGCAACCGTATCTCGGTCCTCCCCTTTCTCGCTCGCGACACGATGCCCGCGCTTTACGCTTCGCATGATATTTTTGTGTTCCCCTCGCTGGTGGAAGGCATGCCCCTGACTTTGCTGGAAGCCATGGCCGGGGCGATGCCCGTGGTCACCACCAATACATGTGGAATGTCCGATTTGATCGAGAATGAAGCGAATGGTCTGCTGGTTCCAGCGGCCGACGCGGCGGCGCTTGGCAGCGCCGTCGATCGCCTCAGAAATTCTCTGGAATTACGGCGCGCTCTTGGACTTCGCGCGCAGGATTTTGCGCGGCGATATACGTGGGATCTGATCGCACGTCAACTGGAGCAGGTGTTCCAGCTCGCCGTGGACTCCCGACGCCTGGAAAGCTCCCTCTGAAACCACTTTTTGCGCGCCGCCGAAATTCAAGTATCCTTTTCAGCAGGGGTCGAATTTCGCTGCACGGTCCATCGTTGAAAAGTAGATTCGCTCGCTTTTGTCTCGCGGAGGCAGCGCTTGTAGCATGATCACCCTCGGACTCAACTATTCCCAGATGCACGATTCCTCGGCCTGCCTGGTGCAGGACGGCGAACTGCTCTTCGCCGTCGCCGAGGAGCGCATCAGCCGCGTGAAGCACGACGCGCGTTTTCCTGCCCTTGCCATCCAGGCCTGCCTTGATTTTGCAAAAATCACCGCCGCCCAGGTGGATGAAGTCTGTGTCGGCTGGCAACCGCCCGGCGCGACGTTTCGCCAGGATTTAAATCTCTATGCCACGGGCCGTTGGCCCGCTTCCTATCTGAACGTTCTGAATTCCACGCGCCACTTCGCCAGCATGCAGCACCAACACGGCGGAGAAAATCCATTTCGCCGGCAATTTGGTCCCACAAAAGCCCGCTACCGCTTTGTCGATCATCACCTGGCGCACGCGCTCAGCTGTTATTCCTACTCCGGCTTCGACGATGCCGCGGTCGTCGTCATGGATGGCCGCGGCGCCTGGGAGGCCACGTCCATCTGGCGCGGCAGCAAGGGGCGCCTCGAACATGTGCTCACCATCAACTGGCCCAATTCGCTCGGGCTCTTCTACGCGCAGTTCACCGGCTTCCTGGGCTTCACGCCGAACGCTGACGAATGGAAAGTGATGGGGCTTGCTCCCTACGGCCAGCCCGGCGTGGATTTGCGCATGTTCCTGGAAGCGGACGCCGCTCCCTACAAAGTCCACGTCGATCGCCTCATCGGAAACGGCAGCGGCCCATACGCCGATTTTCCGGCTTCGCTAGGCGCGCCGCGCGAACCGGAAAGCGAAATCAGTGATCTTCATAAGAACATTGCCTACGCAGTCCAGGACATGTGCGAGCAGGCGATGTTCAGCGTTGTTCGGATGGCGCTCGAAAAAACCGGAAGTAAAAATCTCTGCCTCGCGGGAGGCGTGGCGCTGAATTCCAAAGCCAACGGAAAAATCGTCGCATCCGGCCTCATTGAAAAACTCTTCGTGCAGCCCGCCGCCTCCGACGATGGCGTCGCTCTGGGCGCGGCGCTCGCTCCGTTTCTCGACGGCGGACCGCGCCTCCCCCTGCGCCCCATGCGCCATGCGTATCTTGGCCCCTCGTTTGATGACGATGCCATCGAAACCGCGCTCAAAACCTACAAGATCCGCGCCACCCGCCTTTCCGATCCCGCCGCCACGGCCGCTGAAATGCTGCCGCAAGGAAAAATTCTCGGCTGGTACCAGGGCCGGATGGAATTCGGCCCGCGCGCTCTGGGCAGTCGTTCCATCCTCGCCGATCCGCGCGATCCAGAAATGAATATCAAGGTGAACAACGCGGTAAAATTCCGCGAATGGTGGCGTCCATTCGCGCCTTCGTTCACGAAGGAAGCCGCGCCGGAATACCTGGAATCCGCTTACGATTCGCCGTTCATGATTCTTACTGCGCAGGTGCGGCCGGAAAAGCGCAGCGTCATTCCTTCCGTCACACATGTGGACGGTAGCGCCCGGCCGCAAACAGTCGAGAGAGAGATTAATCCGCTCTACTACCGATTGATCGACGAATTCGGCAAGCACACCGGCGTTCCCGTCGTCATGAATACGTCCTTCAATCTGCGCGGCGAGGCCATCGTGCACACGCCCACCGACGCAATTCGCACCTTTTTCAGTTCCGGCATGGATGCCCTGCTCCTCGGAAGCTTCCTCGTGGAGAAATAAAATGGCGGAACCAACCAGCCGCCGGGCCAATCTGCTTTTGCGTTTTGCTCCCTCGCTCTCCGCATTGCGGCGAGTGCCGGTCCTCGGTGATTTTCTAAGCTGGACTAGCCGGAAACTTGTTCCTTCCGATTCGCTCATCTGGGTGCAGATCCAGCACGGCCCCTCCGAAGGACTATGGATTCGACTGAATCCTCGCACCGGCCGGAATGTGCAGAAGGGAATCGGGGAGCCGCAAGTGCAGAAAGCTTTGATTGACCACTTGCGGCCCGGCATGACGTTTTATGACGTTGGGGCGAACATTGGGTTCTTTTCGCTGATGGCGGCGCGGCTTGTCGGCCCGCAGGGGCGCGTCGTTTCGTTCGAAGCCGATCCGGAAATTGCCGTCCGGCTGCGAGAGAATCTGGAGCGCAATCAGTTCACGCACGCCAGCGTCGAGCAAAAAGCCGTCTGGTCGGAGCCCGCGACCGTGGCTTTCGAGCGGGTTGACCCGAACGCTTCCCCGGATCGCGGCCTCGGCCACGTCTCGACGGACGAATCAACGCCAGGCACGATTGCCGTCGAAGCCGTTTCTTTGGACCAATACACCGCATCTCATCGCTCTCCTGATTTTCTGAAATGCGACGTGGAAGGCGCCGAAGTCGCAGTCTTCCAGGGAGCCACGCGATTGTTCTCAGACAAGCGCGCGATTTTTCTGGTGGAAATGCACAGTCCGGAAAATCAACGGACGTTGCGCGATAAATTTGCAGGCCATGGTTACCGTTGCCAGAATCTCGACGACAATCACGTGCTGGCCCTTCCTCAATGACCCGCCAGGTCATCGCGCTGCTCGGCCGCAAAGACGTGCCCACGGACGCGGTCGAAGAATACTGTAGCTATCTGGGCGCTGCCCTCCAGACTCACGATATTCAGCTGCACATCCGCCGCGTGCCTTGGGAACTCCACGGCTGGCGCCAGTCGCGGCGCGAGTTGCAGTTGCAATCGGAGTCTTGGCGCGACACTTGGGTGCTGGTGCAATACACGGCGCTCGCCTGGTCCGCTCGCGGGTTCCCGCTGAAGTTTCCCCGCGTCCTTCGCATGTTGAAATCCGCCGGCGCGCGTGTGGCCGTTGTTTTTCACGACGTCGAACCATTCTCCAGCTCGCGTCTAATCGACCGTCTCCGGCATCGCGTTCAATTGCGCACCATGCGCCACGCTTTGGCCCTGGCGGATGCCGCCATTTTCACCGTTCCTGCCGAAAAGCTTTCATGGGTAAAGACGATTCCTGAGAAATCGGTGTTCATTCCCGTGGGTGCCAATCTTCCTTTTCCCGAAGTACTGGCGCTACGGACTGCAGGCAGCATTCCCACCGTGGGCGTTTTCAGCATCACGGGCGCCGAACAAGGCGCTCGGGAAACCCAGCAGATACTTGGCGCCGTCCAGCATGCCTCGCGGAAACTTGGTCCCGTTCGACTTTCCGTGTTCGGGAGACACTCCGAGCTTCGCGAGGAAGTTCTCCGCCAAGGTTTTGAGAATTTTCCGGTCGAGCTTTCTGTTGAGGGTGTTGTTGAGCCCGAGCAAGTCGTGAGCCACCTGGCCGCGTGCGATGTGCTGCTCTTCGTTCGCAATGGAATCTCCACGCGCCGCGGCAGCGCGATCGCCGGGATTGCCGCCGGACTGCCAGTCATCGCTTATCCAAATTCGGAAACCGCGCCGCCCATCACGGATGCCGGTGTAGTTCTGGTGAGTCCGGCTGACCCCGGCAAACTCAACGATGCGCTTGTTCGAGTGTTATCCGATGCAGCATTTCGCGCGGAACTTTCCGCGCGCAGCCGCGCCGCCTATAATGCCCACTTCGCCTGGCCGGCCATCGCCGAACGATTTGCCGTCTTGCTTAATTCTCACTAGCGGACTCTTTGTTCTCACCACTGGCGGGCGATTGTTTCCACAATCTTTCCCAGCGCGTCGAGATCTTTTGTATCAATCACTTCTCCAGGCGAATGCGCGTACCGTAGAGGCCAGCCCATGGCCACATCCACGGATCCGTAACGTACGAAAACGGAGCCATCATTCCCGCCCCCGGTCACTCCATATTGCACCGGGATGGAACGTTCTCGCGCCATCGTTACCACGCGATCCACATATTCGCGCGGAGCGGTGTTGGAATTGTCGACCGCGCGGACCACGAATCCGTCTCCGATTTTGGCGTCGGCAAAGCGCTTCGATTCCAGCGGGGAATCGGAGCTGACGAAGGTATCGATCGCGAACACGAAATCGGGCGAGCGGCCTTCCTTCGCAGCTTGTTCGGCGAATGCAGCGGCTCCTTCAAGTCCGATCTCTTCGCGCGTCGACCAGACAAACGTTACGTCGCGTCCCGGCAATTCAGGGCCAATCGCATTCGCCGCCGCAATCAACGCGGCACAACCCACGCGGTCGTCAAAGCTCCTCCCATTGGCGCGCGTGCCCAGCAATTCGCGATACTCCTTCGGAACCGTCACGAAATCGCCCACAGCAATTCCCATCTCTTCCGTTTCTTTCTTCGATTTCGTCGCCACATAAACCCGCGCGGGCTCATCCATCGATCGCGAACTCGTCGGCCACTCAAAACCGGCCTTCTCCCATCCGCTCGGTAGCTCCAGCACTCCCCCGATTTTGCTTCCATCTTTCTTATGCACCAGAACCACGTGGCCCAGGAAATATTGCATGTATCCGCCGCCCAGCTCGTCCACCTGCAGCCGCCCGTCGTCTTCAATCTTCTTCACTTCATATCCAATCTCATCCATGTGCGCCACAATGGCGATCCGCGGTGTCTTTGCATCTTTCTTTCCGTCTCCCAGATGCAGCACCAGATTCCCACCCGCATCCGTCGTCACCTTGCTCCTCAGTTGCGGGTCCAGTCGGTTCAGCACCACCCGACGCACCGCCTCTTCATGCCGGCTCGCCCCGTACGCCTCCACAAGCTCCTGTAACACGCTTCGGCCTGACCTGAGGCCACTGCCTCCCATGCCGCCCGTTGGTGGCTGGACCTCGAGGTACCCTTCTAACAATTTCTGCACCTGGCTCGCGTCTTGCCGCGACACATACTCGGCTGGCGTCACCGGCCAAAGTGTCGGCACCCCCAATTCCACAAAGCGCCCCGGAAGCTCCGTGCCCTTCGTGTAACTCGCAATCCGCGGAGCCGCTGCAGCCATGCTCACAGCCTTGATCTGCTCCTTCTCCGCAACCGCCTGCAGTTCCTTCACAAACTTCTGCCCAGCCTCCGTCGCCGTCGAAGGCGATCCCATCACAGCCCCCGCTCCCGGCTTTGGGGTCTCAGGCACCACCTTGCCGTCGGCCGACTGTTCCGGCCGCACCCGCCCCACATAAATCATCTCGCTCGGTTGAATTTCCGTCAGAAGCCGGTTCAATCCGCGCCCACCGGTATACTGCTGCGCCACGAACGCAATCGTCGTCGCCCCCTTCGCCTTCGACGACTTCATTTCCAAAATCAACGCTGTCAGGGTTTCGATGTCCACATGATTCAGTGCTCCCAATCCAGCTACGCCGTGTTTTCCAATCGTCATCCAGTTCGTTTGCGGCGCAATCGGATCCAGCACATCCACGCCGGCCGCGCGCACTTCTTCAGCATTCTTCGCGCCCAGGTCCACATACATTTCATCCGGGTGATTCATTTTGGGCCCGTTCACGCGCCCCGGCTGCAGGTGCACGGAAAGCCCTGCAAACACCCCATTCAATTTTTTCCCGCTTCGCGTCAGCACCCACACCGGCTGCGCAAAATTCAGCGCGTCGAACACTCCATTCGGCGCCCCCTGGGGCAGGCGTTGCACCCGCAAATAACCCTCGCCGGTTATCGCGCTCACCACGTAGCCCGGCTGATCCATCCCCGTGGCGATCAGGCGATGCGGTTCTCCGCTGCCGAAGTCCACCCAGACATTTCCTACGTTATCCGTCTTCGGCGAGAATTCTTGCAACTCGCGGGCAAGTTCCTTCGAAAGTTCCTGCTCGTATCCGGAAACCGCCGGGGTATCGGCGGGCTTCGCGGTATTATTTGCGTTTTGTGCGGGAGAAACTCTTGCAGCCACGGCCAGAACCAGCGTGGCGAGCACTGTCCGGATGAACCCCTTCATTTTTGATCCTCTCGAGTTGGAATCGCGAGGAAGAATAATAGCGGATGAGGCGGCCTAGCGGCAAAGTGTTTCGATGAGCAATTCTTTTTTGCGTTCCGCAAGAACGCTGAGCGAGTCAAGCGAGGCAACGTAGCCTCCAAGCGCGGCAGCCGTCAACCCTGCAAATACCGCGACCGGCAGCCAGGGACTCCCGAACCACCTACCGGCCAGCAGTACAATGGTGGCAATTCCTCCGATCAGAATCTGCACCCCAAACGCCGTCCACACCGCCACTCCCGAATTACGCTGGCCCTTCATTTTGCCGATCTCCATTTTCTTGGGAAAACTCAACGCGGACCAGTTGGCAATCGTCAACTGCCCCATCACCGCAAATGCGGCCGCTGCAATCGTCGAAAGGAACAAAGGTAAGCCTGGAAATCCGATGCGCCAAATCAGAACGCCGAGAGAAACCATAAGTTCAGCGATCACCACGCAGACAAGAAAGAGGTTTTTGCCCACCAGGACGTCGCGCATGGGGACGGGGGCCACGAAATACGACTGGATCCCATTTCCTTCAAACGCGAACGAGTTGTATGCCGGCGAAAGCAGAATCAGGATCAGATAGGCCATCGCCGCCGGAAAAAAAATTTGCGGAGCTAGCCCGTGTCCCCCGATTTGCGAATTATTACCCGCAAACTCCACAGTAAAGAAGGTGACCATGACGGGCGGAACGATCAGAGTGAGGAAGGAAAATCCGTTTCGGGTCAGATAGTGGAACTCCTTGCGTATCACACTGGCGACCGGAGGTGAGAAAAAACCCGGCAGCCCCAACGAAGCAGCCCGCCTGCGAGGTCTGCGCTTGCCGGCTGAAGGTGCCGCACTCTCGCTCAATTCCTCCCCCAGATACTGCGCGCGGTACCGCATCCACAGCAGCCCGCTGGTTGCCCCAAGCCATGCAAGCATTCCCCCAAACATCAGCAGCATCCCCCTGGAATTTGCATCAGCGGCAGAGGAGATAGCATTCCCAGCCAACGAACCCGGCAACCACGAAAAATACGCCACCAGATGAAGAATTTTCGGACGCGTGCCACGGCCGCCCAGATGTTGCAGCGCTAGATTCAGGAAATTGATCGAAACCATGGATAGCACGAACAATCCAACCAGAAGTTCCCGGGCCCGCCGCTTGGCAAGGATTCTCTCCAGCCACGAGCCAACCAGGCGCTCCAAAGTGACATTTACCAGAATGAACAGCAGGCTTGCCAGCGCCGTCACAGGCAGCAGCTGCACCCGCCCCACCGCTGTCGCGACCAGCATCGAAGCAATCCAGCACACCGACGACACCGCCGCAAAATCCGCGAAACCATAACCCAATCCCAGAATGTAAAACGCTCGCAAGCTCAACGGAAAGCGCAGCAGGTTCCGAAACTCAAAATTCGCCCCAAACCCCGCAACAAGAATAGGAGCCACTTGCCACCACAAAAAGATCGCCCAATATAGAAGCGACATCCAGCTGGCCCGCCCAGTGGTCAGAAAAAAATAAGTTCCCACGTAAAACGCCACACACAAGCCAAGCACCACGAACGCGCTTCCGGCTGCCGCGAGAATCATGCCGATCAAATCCCACCTGCTATTCTTGCGCTGCAGGTTGTTCTTCAACAGATTCCAGCGCAGGCCGGCGATCAGCTTCAGCTGCTCCGCCACCCCCGGCATCTGGATCAGGTCAACCACGTCAGTTCCTCCAGCCGCGCCTGCTCCGCTCCGCTCTGCCCCACAATCGAAAGGAAAATCTGTTCGAGCGTTTTCTTTTCCCCCTGCGCCCCCGGAATTCCCGCGCGCAACTCTTCCAGCGATCCCTGCGCCACCAATCGTCCCTGATGAATGATGGCCACGTGGCTGCACAATCGTTCCACAATCTCCAGCACGTGCGAAGTCAGAAAAATAGTCACGCCACGTTCGGTCATTCGCCCCAGCAGCGATTTCAGCGCCCCCGCCGCCAGCGCATCCACGCCTTCAAACGGTTCGTCAAGAAAAAGAATCCGTGGTCCATGAATCACGGCAGCTGCCAGCGCCAGCTTTTTTTGCATCCCGTGCGAATAGTCGGCGATGAGCGTTTTCTCCCGATCGGCCAACTGCATGAACTCCAGCAATTCCGCCGTCCGTTTTTCGGTCGTCGCGCTATCCAGCCCGTACATGCGCCCCACAAAGTGAAGGTATTCGCTGCCGGTAAGCCGTTCAAACAAGCCCATTCCTTCGGGAACCACGCCTATCTGGCGTTTCACGTCGAGGGGATTCCGCTGAAAATCCAGACCCAGAAGTTCCATCCGCCCGGAAGTTGGCGCCAGCAGTCCAGTCAGCATCTTGATGGTCGTGGATTTTCCCGCGCCGTTCGGGCCAAGGAATCCGAAGAACTGTCCCGCATTTACGCGAAGGTCCACGGAATCCACCGCGGTCAATGCTCCGAATCGCCGGGTCAGTTGCTCCGTGCGGATGGCAATTTCATTCATGATCCAGCCTTTTGCCCACACCCTTGCCAGCAAACTCTAACATGAGCACCTACGCATCCTGCTGCCGCAAATTTCGACTGCCGTGCCGCAATTTCCTTGCCTACGATTGTTTGCTGGATAACGGAGCCGGGCTGGCGGATAGATTGCTCTTGCTGGGCAAAACTGCGAGCACTGCGGGGAGTTCCACCCGAAATACAGCGCCCCCCTTTTGGCCGTTGTAGCAAAGTATTTTTCCGCCATGCTCCTGCACGATGCCATAGCAGATGCTCAGCCCCAGCCCGGTCCCTTTTCCGACCGGCTTCGTGGTGTAGAAGGGATCAAAAACGCGGTGAGGTTCCTTGATGCCCGGCCCGGTATCGGAGAAGAGAATCACCACACTCCCTCGATCGCGCAGCGTTTTAATCGTCAGCACGCCACCGCTGCCTTCCCCCATCGCGTCCAGTCCGTTGTTCACAATGTTGAAGAAAACCTGCATCAATTGGTTGTGGTCGCCGCGCACACCCGGCAACACGGATTCCAGTTCCGTTTCAATGCTCGGGCCGCCGGTGTGCAAGTCCAGCGCGCGGAGTTGCACGGCACTGGAGATTACGGAATTGATGTCGAGCAAAGTCCGTTCTGGCGGCACCTGGCGGGCGAAGCTGAGCAGATTCTGCACCAGATTGCGCGTGCGCCGCGCCTGCTCACGTATTTTGCCCGCGGTTGCCCGGGCTCGGTCGGGCAGCGAAGGGTCATCCGCCAGCAAATCCGAATAGCCGAGTATCGCCGTGAGGGGATTATTGATTTCGTGCGCCGCCCCCGCTGCCAATTGGCCCAGCGAAATCAGTTTTTCGGACTGTACCAACTGCGTCTGCAAGCGTTGCAGATTTTCGATGGAAGATTCCGACTTGGCCAGCAGCAGCGCGCGATCCTTGTCGGCAAGGTGGGTGCGCAGGAATACCATCAGGACTAACGGCACGGCGGCAACCAGCGTCACCGTCAACCGAAAATCCCGGATTGCCTGGGTGTCGTGTTCCAGATGCATGGCATACAGCGCAAACAGGGGAAGCGACAACACCGCTCCCATCGCCAGGCGCGCGGCCCACACATTTCCGGTTGCGACGGTTTCTGTTTCTCCCGGCATGCTGCCATCCGCCGGCAGGTCGAGTTGTTTCCTTCGTTGAAAGGCAGCGAACCCCGCCAGCCCGTAAAGAAAAAAGACGCTCAACAGCGGCAGGTCGTACGCGCTCCCGGTGTAATAATCATGACGTGAAATCGCCACATTGGTGGTCAGGGAGGTAAGCATGTACAACGCCGAGGCGCAAAAAAGATACGCATATACCGTTCGCCAGGCGTTTCGTGTGCGCAGCCAGAAAACACCGAAACCTCCGATCACCACTAATTGCTGAACCGTATTCAGCACGTTGTACGCGTAGTTGTAGACCGCATCCGAGTAACTGACGTACATCCATGGCAGCACAAAAAACGCGTAGACAAACGTCCACCAGGTCAGCAGCAGCGCAAAATCCAGGTATCCCAGGCCCATGCGCAATTCTTCGCGCTTTAGATGCGGCTGCAGGGCAAGCGCGGCAATCATCGGAATTCCCCGCAAAAAGAAAATAATGTCTCCCGCAAAGGGATCGGGGACTTCCCGGTGCAGGTAGATTTCGTAATACGTCCACTCGAACTGTCCCATCATCCACATCGAACAGCTCAGCGCCAGCAGCATCCAGAAAATGTTGCGCCGCCAGTGAGGCGTTCCCGCATTGATCAACAGGCCGGCGTTGGCGATCAGCGGCACGAAGCACTGCACAATATCGCCGAACGAGCTTAGCGATGGGCCCGGCTTCAAATAGAAAGAGACCCCGGCGTAAACACCGAGGAAGACGGCCCAGGCCGCCACCAGCCAGGCTATTCTGCGGGTATCGGACATAGTTTTGCTGACCCTCTATTTTAAGGGCGGAAGCCGAAACAGGGTGGGAGCGACTCGGCGGACCATAGCGTAACGATTACCCAAGCCAGGCCCGAAAAACTCCGGGAACCCGGGAATGCCCATCTGGAGGAGGGATTGTCGCCCTCTTTGGCAAGGGGAGACCAAGGTTGGTGAGCGTTGGGATGTCTCTTGTCGTCAGCGTCCCGATTCGATTGGAAAGAATCCCCAGTGTTTAAGCGGTTTTCCGAGGGGCGCACATCGCGCTCTACGAGTAGCAAGAGCAGTAGCAGGAACGCCCTCAAGGGTTCACTTCTGTTTTTCTCCTCAGCTTCGCGCGCTCAGGTTTGCATGTTTCGACCTTGATTCAAGATCTGTCGGGGGGCTTTGCGAGTTCGCCTGAGGGCCGCACCTCACGCTCCATGAGTCGGGCCACGATGGCGAACAGGAAGCTCGCCGACAACCCGCACATCAGCACGCCGATGACGCTTTCCACCGGACCTAACGTCCGCCATGTTTGTGGAAGAACGATATCGCCATAACCAACGGTGGCATAGCTGCTTGTCGAGAAGTAAAAGGCAGATTCCCATAGTGGAAAACAAAGCCAGCGATAGAACCCCGCCCAAAGCAGAATTTCGAATATGTGCAAAACAATGAACGCAGTTATGAATCGCACCATGAGCACGGCGGAACGGAGCGGCCCTAGCCTGTGAACGTCGGACGCCAAACTGGTTCTTGCCCAGGCAATCAGCGCGCCCATCCCGGCACACTGCAGACAAAGGGTGAGCGTCACCAGAACAACCGCTGCGCCGGCTTGTCGAGCAAAGATCATCGGCACGAGGCACGCATTTCGCCTGCGATTCTAGTGAACCGAGACATTCCCACCTTTACCCAGTTCGTTTCTCTTCAGGAAGAACGAGCCGACAAACATAAGTGCCGAGGCTACAGACAGCAGCCAGTACACCTCGACGTAAGAGAGAACTGCGGCTTGAGCCTGAACCATAGCGTAGAGGCGGCCCGTTGCCTGTTGTTGCGCGGCATACATGCTTAAGCCAGCCCGCGTGAGGCGCATTGCAAGAGCGGTGATAGAGGCGTGAAACGGGCCAGAAGCTGTGTATTCCGCCAAGACGGATTGATGATACTGACTGCGTCGAGCAATGAGGGTCGTAACAGCGGATGTCCCGATGCTCTGCCCCATGTTGCGCATGAAATTCATGAGCCCGGCGGCAGCGTTGGTTTTTTCCGTCGGCAGGCCGACGTATCCGGCAAGCGTGAGGGGGACAAATAGAAAGGCCACGGGAATGTACTGCCACACACGCAATAAGGTGGCGGAGCGGAAGCTCATGAGCAGATCGACCTGCTTGCTCGATATGTACATGCTTACCGCCAGACCGATCCAACCAAAGGCTATGATATGGCGCGCTTGGAACTGGGTGGTGAGTTTGCCTACCATGGGGAGCACGACCAGCACCACGAGAGCGCCAGCGGAAAGCACCATCCCTGCCTTTTGTGCCGGATATCCCATCAGAGTCTGCAGGAGTTGCGGCATGAGTACCGTGGAACTGAATAAAGCTGCCCCCAGCATCAGGAACATCAGATTGGTTGTCGCGACATTGAAGTTCCTGAACAAGCGCACATCCACGATGGGTTCTTTTTGAAACCATTCCCAAATGACCAAGGAAACGAGGCCCACGGCGGCGATAAGAAGCAACGTCGTAATGAAACTAGATCCGAACCAATCGTCTTCCTGTCCCTTGTCGAGGGCGATCTGCAAAGCGCCTACACCAACGGTCAGGAGGGAAAATCCGATGAAGTCGAACCCGGATAGCCGCTTCTTCATGCCTGCCAAGTAAGGCGGGTCTTCAACAAGTTGATAGACGAGAGCGAGTGCCAGAGCGCCAACGGGAACGTTGATGTAGAAAATCCAGCGCCAAGAATAATTGTCGGTGATCCAGCCTCCAAGCGTCGGACCAATGGCAGGCGCGCAGATGGCGGTGACTCCATACAGCGCAAAGGCCAGACCTCGCTTCTCGGGAGGAAAGGTATCGCCCAGGATGGCCTGCGCCATCGGCTGCAAACCTCCCCCGAATGCGCCTTGCAAGATTCGAAACAGGAGAAGAAGTCCCAGGTTGGGCGCGATCCCACACAGAAGGGAACTGACGGTGAAAAACACGATGCACGTCAAAAAGAACCGCTTCCGCCCAAGCCATCCGACCAGCCATCCACTTATTGGCAGAACGATCGCGTTCGAGACAAGATAGCTCGTCAATACCCACGTGCTTTCGTCATTGCTGGCGCCAAGATTGCCCGCGATGTGGGGCAAGGCCACATTGGCAATGCTGGTATCGAGCACCTCCATGAACGCCGCTAGCGAAACTGCGGCCGCAATGATCCAAGGGTTGCCTTTGGGCTGCCAGATATCCTCGCTCGAGAGGCCAGATCCGGCGGCGCTCATCGAGACATCAGGACCGGGAGGCCCGCCTCGCGCAGGACCGTCCGTGTGACGCTACCGAACATCCACTCGCTCAGGTGGGAGTGGCCATAGGCGCCCATGACAACGAGATCGGCGCCGAAAGCGGCAGCTTCCGACAGTAGAAGGCGACCCACGTTTTCTCCGCCGGACGACCAGCGTTGTACCTCCACTTGCGCCCCGTGACGCGCCAAGTGGTGCGCGATGTCTGCCCCCGGCTCCTGGCCGTGACTCGAAGGGTGGCGTTCATGGTCGACCACCAAGACCTCAACAGCTTCGGCCCTAACAAGCAACGGCATGGCGTCCGCCACGGCCCGGACGGACTCGCGCTTGGCGTTCCACCCCACGAGGATCCGGCGGACCCTGGACACCGTGCTGCTTGGTGGAAATACAATGATCGGCCGACCGGAGCTCAAGATTAGGGACTCCGCAAGGCCGGGAGGGCCGGCCGTCTGGTCCGCGGACTCCGGCCTGGCGATCACCACTAGGTCCGCGTAGTACGCATGCACACCCACCTCGTTGCTCAAGTAAGGCAACGACCTCCACTCCGATTCCGGCCGGATTCCTTGACGACGGACGATGCCCTCGAACAGGGCGCGGTGCTCCGCCTCGATCCCGTCGAGTTGCGCTCGATGCACCTCGAGCACACTCAGCATGCCCTTGCCGCGCGCGAATGTCTCCGTCGGGGTAATTACAGCCTCCGGCTCCATGAATACGTTGATCAGGCGCGCGGCGTGCTGCTCGGCGAGTACGCCGGCGAACTCCAAGATACTTGCTGTCTCGGTGCGCCCATCGGTGAAGACAACTATTTCCCCGAACTTAGCAGCGCCCTTGTCAATGCTCGAGGGGGCAGGGTTACGCAGCGGAGACCACATCGACTGATTGCTGGCCATAGCTACTCCTCCTTCTCGTCGTGCGTTCAATGAAGTCCGCCATCACCTGAAAGGAAATTCTCCCGCGCTCGTACTGGGCCAACACGAAACGCTCACGGTTTCCAGCGCCCTTGATCGTTTGCAATAACCAGTTCAGTTCTTTTTTATTCACCGCGTACTCCCTTCCTCACAGCCGGCGATTCGCCTTTTTCCTCTCGATGTTGTCCACGACATTCGCGGTGTTAACATCCGTAGCGATGAGTTCCGCTTCGGCCTGGAGCCAATCATCCAGTTCATTGCCACCGAACCCATCACGCTCAAGATAGATTTCATAGGCGCGGCGCCTGATTTCCTCGTGACTTGGTGCGTGGTTTGCGGAAGTATTTTCCGTGCGAGGCTTAATAGGGTTTGAGTGAAGCTCCAAAGTCTCATTTCTCTTCTGTTTCAAGGTCATAAGCGAGTCCTCTTCTATCGCCACGGAATTTCTCTCTGTCCCGGCAGGTGTACTTCTCAGGGCTCCGCGCCACGAGTCCCGATGGGGTAGCCGAGACTCGTGGCTATACTGACGGTATCGCTAACTCAGAAGGGAACCACGATACCGGCGGAGAGCTGCGCAGTGGGCGATGCAAACACGCTTGGCGCGACGGACTTTTCTCCCGAGGGAATGCTGTCTTCGGGCAACCGATTCAGTGACGATGCCGCGGGCCGTTGACACCACCGGGGCCGGTGAAACACAGGAATCCCAAAATCGCCAACAAAGCAGCAAGCAGAAGCGTGTCCATAAGACCCTCCCCTCATCCGCGCCCTAGCCGTACGCATTGCGGGCGGCCTGATTTTGCGAGATACGTCGCGCGTTATCGATTGCTCGTGAAGTGTCCCTTCCATACGTCCAAGCCGATCCCACAAAGCGCTCCAATCTTTTTCGTAATTTCTTTCGCCCATGAAACACTCGAGCCTTTACCGCGCCAACGGAAATTCCCATGATTCGAGCGGTCTCTTCCGTCGATCGCTCGTCAAGCTCACGCAGTTGGAGTGCCCTCCGTGTTTTGCGCGGCAACTCATTCATGGCCGAGAACAGCATTCGCGTCCATTCTCGTTTTGAGTAGTTAGCTTCGGGATCAGGAGTTGAATCAGGGATCTCCAGCGAAGTTGCGGTTTCCGCATTCTCGTTTAAGTCGTCGATCGACACTTCGCGCCTCCCGCCACTTTTCCGCTGCAACATTCGCGCTTCGTTGATGGCGACCTGCGTTAGCCATGTTGAAAAGGAGGATCTCCCTTCGAATTGGTGCAGGTGGAGGAAGGCTTTTTGAAGGCTCTGCTGCATGATGTCTTCTGCGTCTTGTCGAACGCCGGTATAGCGCCGCGCAACGACGAGAATCCTTCGCTGGTGGCGCGCGACCAGGACTTCAAACGCCTGGACATCTCCGTTTTTGGCGGCAGCAACCAGAGCAGGCTCATCCTCTCCTGCGAGAATCTGAACTGGAGGGACCGCTGGTGCTCGTTTGTCGAACTTTCTTACGAGTGTAGGCACAGTGTCCCTCCGGTTCCGTCCGCAAAATCAGAAGCGCTTGTATTCGATCCATCGTTGGGGTTCAAGTGAGCTTTAAACTCTTGTTTCGTGTTCTTATCGCCGAGTTTCTGGTTCACATGCAAGGAGGGTGAGCAAGCGGCGACACTTGCCAGGACGCCCGCAAACAAACCAAGCATCCAATTGAACGGGCGGCGTCTTGTGTCGGTTTTCAGGTGTTCAAGCACGTGCTTGGTGTAGAGACCCCTTGCGATGAAGCGTGTGCCTTCCTTTGACATGGTTCGCAAGAGCCGCAGCCCACTGTTGTCGATGAACGTGACCTCACTAAGATCGACAGTGCACGTTCGTCCGTTCTGCGCTCGGTGCCTCCTTTTCCAGCATGTCCTCAGTTCGCCGACCCACGGCTGCACCAAACGACCCTCAAGAGTCCACCTTTGCTCTGTGGCCATCTCGGCGATCGTGATTCGCAGCATTCAGGTGGCTCGCTTTCTTCGCCCGGTGGCGGTGGTCCTTCACCCACCGACCGGTTTGACCACTCAATTTCAAGTGCTTGCCCAACACTGAACCTTCACGAACGGGACTTGGTCCGCGAACGCTTGCGCATATGGACTTCCGACCCGCCTCGTTCAAAGCGCACCTCGTCCATATACGCTTTCATCAGCATGATGCCGCGCCCACGCTCGGAAAGAGGGTCCGGTATGAGTCCCTCACCCGCTGTTTTTCCGACGTCGAATCCATATCCTTGATCCGTCACGACGATGGATATTTCCTTGCCGGGCCAGCAGCGGCACCGGATGTGTACTTTTGCTCTTGGATGTTCGCGATTGCCGTGCACAACGGCATTCGCCAGAGCTTCGCGGAGCGCCATCTCAACATTGAACTCCTCGCCAGGTACACATTGCGATCCTTCAATCAGCAGCATCAGGCGTTCCATCAGCGGTGAGATGGCTTGAAGTTTGCTCGGCATCCAGGAGTCAATTTCCAGGACGGAAGAGAGGGAGCGTTTTTCGGAGAACCGAGATTGAGAACCCACTGCTCCGTTCAGGCTGCGCATCTCGCTCATGACAACCTCCTGTTGCTCAGGAGAAATGCATAAGTGGGGCCAGTGCGCAGAAGATTCCCCAATTGCAGAACTTATTGATTTGTATTGGGATGGCGGGCGGAGAGAACATTCTTCAAATCACACTGCTAGCGTGGCAGTGCCAGATTTGTGGTAGCGTGCCCGTTTTGCGGCACTTATGAAAAGTGCGCGGCAAGAGAGAGGGCGTTTCGGAATTGAGAAGGGCAAAAGTAAAATCCGGCTCGGTTAGGCAGGGTGGCGAGCGATTCCGAGTTTGCGAATCCTCTGCTGCAGTGTGGAGCGCTTCATTGCAAGAAGTGCTGCCGCCCCTTTCGGGCCCGCTACAACCCAGTTGCACTGCTCCAGAGCTTTGAGTATCTGCTGACGCTCCGATTGCTCCAAAACGTCGTGAAGCGCGCCGTTTGGCGAGGATTTCGGAGATTCGAGCTTTTCCAAGGGATGGCTGAACTTGGGAGATTTCAGATCCGCCACATCGACGTTCAGGGTTGGACCCGTCGAGATAATTACGGCGCGCTCGATCACGTTCTGGAGTTCCCGTATGTTCCCCGGCCAATGATACCGGCACAGGGCGTCCATCGTCGCTGATGGAATCGTTTCAATCTCCTTGCTCATACGCCTGGAGAACTGCTGCGCGAACTGCCGCACCAGGAGCGGAATATCCCCTTCGCGCTCCCGCAATGGCGGAACGTCGACGGGAAAGACATTCAAACGAAAAAAGAGATCGGATCGGAACTTCTGTTCGCTCACCATCGCTTCCAAGTCGCGGTTCGTCGCAGCAATCAAACGCGCGTCTGTCCGAAGCGTGCGCGAGCTTCCAAGCCGCTCGAATTCCCTCTCTTGCAGCACGCGGAGCAGCTTGGTCTGCAGTTCGAGAGGAACTTCTCCTATCTCGTCCAGAAAAATGGTGCCGCCGTTAGCCACTTCGAAGCGCCCGATCCGCTGCGCGATAGCTCCCGTGAATGCGCCTTTCTCGTGTCCAAACAGCTCGCTTTCCAGCAAGCCCGTCGGAATGGCCGCGCAATTGAGTTTGACGAAGGGCTTTGAGCGCCGAGGGCTCAAATCGTGGATGGCTCGCGCAATCAGTTCCTTGCCCGTGCCCGTCTCTCCATAAATCAGCACGGTCGAATCTGTCGGCGCTACGGTTTCCACTCGCTTGAGGACTTTGCGCAGGGGAACGCTGTTTCCCACGATCTGGGCAAAATTCATTTCGCTGCGGATTTCATCTTCGAGATAGAGCTTTTCCTGCGCGAGCTTGTCTTTCAGCTCTCGAATCTCCCCAAAGGCAAGTGCATTCTCCACGGCAATCGCAACCTGATTTGCGATTTGGGCCAGAAACTTGATATCGTCCCCGGCGAACGCATTGTCCTGATATTTGATCACGCCGAATACCCCCAGCACGCGGCTTCGGCTAACAAGAGGAAGAACGCAGACCGTTCCAACTTCGGCCTGCGCGGTGTCCTTCATTCCCAGCCGCCTCGCCTCCTGGACGCTGCCGCACCAAAGTTTGCCGGTGCGAAAGACCGCTCCCGAGACATCTTCGTCAATACGGACAAGGCTCTCCTCCTGGACGGATTCGTCTATGAGCGGAAAATCCAGGGCATAGATCCGCAAGTGTATGTTGTCGGTATCAGGAAGAGTAATGCCAACGCCATCGCAACCCATAACCCGGCGCGTGCTGGCCGCCGCGGCTCGGAGAAGATCCCGGAAGTCGAGATTGGAAACCAGGTGATTGGTCAATTCCAGGAGAAGTCCAACACGCTCGCTCTTCTTCAGCAACTGCTGCTGGGAGGCCTGCGCCGCATCAAAGTGCAGCGCATTGTCGAACGCGAGAGCGATCTGCTCAGCCACCACCGAAAGAAAGTGAACTTCTTCGGCGGTGTAGACATCCGGAGCCTTACTTGCAAAGGTGAGCGCTCCGACCTTGCTGTGGGCTGTGGTTAAGGGGAGAGTGCACACAGAGCTGATCCCATATTTCTTCAAAATCTCTCGGAACTTGCAAATCTGAGCATGGTGGTCTGCGAGCGAAGTGACCAAAGTCTCTTGGTTCTGGTAGACCCACCAGGCATCGGATTCCTCCATGGTCAGTTCCGGGTCTGGAGGGATAGCCGCCTCTGTTTCAGCGTCGACGAAATGCCGGTGAAACGTATTCGATTTCTCGTCATAAATAGAAACACCGACATTATCAAACTGGACGACCCGGTGCAGTTCCCTCACTAGCGCGCGAAACAGATCCTGTGGATCTCGATATGTTCCGATAGCATTCGATACGCGAATGAGGGTCTCGTACCGCGTCTCAGGTAACGTAGCTGCGAGGATTTCTGAACGATTGCTCATGGTCTGTGCCCCGCCGGAGTAATTATAGATTGCGCCCCATGTGATGCCCGGCTTGGCAGAATTGGTGCCACAAATCGGGCACGGTACCGCAAATCCGGCAGCGCCACCATGGCAGTTTGATTAAGCGGATCGCCTCTCCGCTCCCCATCCTACGACAAATCAACAAGTTCCGCCCCCTCAGGAACACCTGGCACTTTGGCAGGCGCACTGCACTATTCCGTATGTGGATCGAACCTAGCCGCTTGAAAAACCCAGAAAAATGCCTTGTTGAAGAGGGACCGAGAGATACGCGATGAATAGTCGTCTTAGACATAGCTTCGTAATAGCAGGAGTGGTTGGTTTGATCGTCTTCGCTCTAATCGTTGGAGCCCTGCGCCCGAAACATGCGTCCGGCGCAGGAACGGCGGCGCCTCAAGAAGTAATGGTGGCGCAAGTCGAGCAGAAGGATGTTGACCTTTACAGCGAATGGATCGGTACGTTGGCTGGAGAAGTGAATGCCAATGTTCAGGCGCAGGTTTCAGGGTATCTGCTCAGGCGGAATTACCAGGAAGGGTCGTCTGTACGCAAGGGACAGTTGCTTTTTGAGATCGATCCTCGGCCTTTTCAGGCGGCCCTCGATCAAGCCGAAGGACAGTTAGCGCAGGCCACCGCACAGCTTGCTAACGCCGAAGCCGTTCAAGTCCGCAACCAGCTCGATGTGGAGCGGTACACTCCCTTGGCGAAAGAGCAGGCGGCGAGCCAGCAGGACCTCGACAATGCCAACCAGAATTACCTAGCAGCGAAAGCTACCGTGGCTACGGATAAGGCGCAAATCAAGACAGCCGAAGCCGCCGTCGAGACGGCAAAGCTCAACCTCGGATTTACGCAAATCAGTTCGCCCGTCAACGGCATCGCGGATGTTTCAAGGGCTCAGGTGGGAGATTTAGTCAGTTCCAGCAGCGGAACGCTGACTACGGTTTCGACACTCGACCCCATCAGGGACTACTTCACCGTCAGCGAACAAGATTACCTGCAATTGAAGAAGCAGTTTTCAGGCTCGGACAGAGAGCGCTGGAAACTGCAGCTCATCCTCGCTGACGGGTCAACCTATCCCCACGAGGGCGTCTTCTACTTCGCAGGCCGCGCCGTCGATCAAAACACCGGCTCGATCCAACTGGCGGCGCTCTTTCCCAATCCCGGCAATGTTCTGCGTCCCGGACAGTATGGCAAAGTCCGCGCCGTGGTCCGAACACAGAAGGGCGCCTTGCTTGTCCCCCAGGCTGCTGTCACCGATCTGCAAGGAAGCTATCAGGTTGATGTTGTCGGGGGAGACGACAAGATCGCCATCCGCTCTGTCAAAGTTGGAGAGCGCATTGGCACCAAGTGGATTATTCAAGACGGACTGAAGCCTGGTGAACGTGTGGTCGCGCAGGGCCAGCAGACTCTCCGCCCCGGCACGACCGTGCAACCCAAGCCATTTGTGGTCCAATGAAGGCGAACAGGGGCGGCGGAACACAAGCGGCGAGTGTGTTGCTCGCGAGGACACCAGCGTAGCCCCGACTCCTCATCATTGCCACTCTCCCCAAAGAAGCGAGCGCAAAGCTCTCAGAATTTGATCGAAAGGAATCAAGATCCATGTCGAATTTTTTCATAAGGCGGCCCATCGTGGCGATGGTGATCGCCATCCTGACGGTAATTGTAGGCGTGGTTAGCATCGCGAGCCTGCCCGTGGCGCAGTTTCCGAACATTGTTCCACCGGAAATTCAGCTGCAGGCCTCCTATGTCGGCGCGGACGCGCAGGCGTTGGAGCAATCCGTCGCCACGCCCATCGAACAGCAAATCAACGGCGTGGACAACATGAACTATATGTACTCGCTGAATGCCACCGGCAACTCGCAAACCACTATGGTGGTGGACTTCGACCTGAAGACGGACCCGAACTTCGATCTCATCCTCACGCAGTCGCGCGAGCAACTGGCTGCCGGTCAGCTTCCCCCGGACGTTAACACCTACGGGGTCACGATCAAAAAGTCGGTGACCGCTCCGCTCATGCTGGTCGGCCTGTTTTCCCCGAAGGGCACGTACGATACGACGTTCCTTGGCAACTACGCTTATATCAACCTCAACGACCCCATTGCCCGCTTGTACGGCGTGGGCCAGACGCAGGTTTTCGGCGCAGGGCAGTATGCGATGAGGCTTTGGGTGCAGCCTGACAAGCTGGCGAAGCTGGGCATCACCGTTACGGACATCGTCAATGCAGTGCAGCAGCAGAACACGGTCAATCCTGCCGGTCAGGTGGGTGGTGAACCCGCTCCCGCGAACCAGCAATTCACTTATTCCGTGCTTGCGCAAGGCCGCCTGACCTCCCCGGAGCAATTCGAAAACGTGATCGTGCGCGAGGCGCCCGATGGAGGGATTGTTCGCGTGAAAGACGTCGCCCGGGTCGAATTGGGCGCACAAGACTACAGCATTGTCAGCCGCTTGAATGGCAAGCCCGCCATTGTTATTCCCGTCTACCAGTTGCCCGGTTCCAACGCCGTGCAAACCGCCGCCGGCGTACGCAAGCTGATGGCCGAGATGAAGCAGAGCTTCCCCGAAGACATGGATTACGCCATATCGCTGGACCAGACACTAGCAGTGACAGAAGGCATGAAGGAGATCATTCAAACCCTGGTGATCGCGATTGTGCTGGTCATCCTTGTGGTGTATCTCTTTCTGCAAGACTGGCGCGCCACGCTGATCCCGCTGCTGGCCGTGCCCGTCTCGCTCGTGGGCACCTTTGTTTTCTTCCCGCTCTTCGGCTTCTCCATCAATACACTTTCGATGTTCGGGTTGGTGCTGGCCGTCGGCCTGGTGGTTGACGATGCCATTGTCGTAGTCGAAGGCGTGCAGCGCCACATCGAGGAGGGTCTTGCTCCCAAGGACGCCGCGCGAAAAGCCATGGCGGAACTCTCGGGCCCGGTAATCGGTATCGCTTTGGTGTTGTCTGCCGTATTCGTGCCCACCGCCTTTATCCCCGGCATCACTGGACGGCTGTATCAGCAATTCGCCGTGACCATCGCGATTTCGGTTATGCTCTCGGCGTTCAACGCCCTGACACTTAGCCCGGCGCTCGCGGCTCTCCTGCTACGGCCCAAGAAACAGGCTACGGGGTTGCTCAATCGCTTTTTCGATTGGTTCAATCGCGTGTTTGGACGTGCTACGGACGGCTACGTCCGTTTGTGTGGCGGGCTGATCCGCAAGAGCGCCGTTGCAATCGCGCTGCTGGCGATCCTCAGCGTTGCGGCTGGTTTTTTTGGCAGCCGCTTGCCTTCGAGTTTCCTGCCTGATGAAGACCAGGGTTATGTGTACATCAACATGGACCTTCCGAATGCGGCTTCGCTGGGGCGCACCAGCGAGGCGGCGAGACAGGTTGAGGAGATCCTCGCCAACACACCAGGCGTCGAATACACCACAAGCGTTGTTGGCTTCAGCTTGCTCAGCTTTGTGCGGACTACTTACAACGGTTTCTTTTTCGTCACATTGAAGCCCTGGAGTAGCCGCGAAACACGAGCGGAACAGTTTCAGGAAATCAAGCAGCGCTTGAACCAGCAGCTCAGCAGACTGCCGCAAGGAACCGCTTTCAGTTTCTCGCCGCCGGCCATCCCTGGCGTCGGCACTTCCGGCGGATTTCAGTTTGTGCTGGAAGACCGCGCCGGGCGCAATGTCGCGTTTCTGGCGGGCAACCTCGATAAGTTCATGGCCGCCGCTCGCAAACGCCCCGAAATTGGCTATATCAGCACCTCATTTTTGCCCAGCGTTCCGCAAGAGTTCCTTGAGGTCAATCGGGAAAGGGTGCTGAAGCAGGGTGTCGCCATCAGCGACGTCTACAGGACCATTCAATCTTTCATGGGCGGCCTGTTCATCAACTACTTCAACGATTTCGGCCGTACGTGGCAGGTGTATGTGGAGGCCGAAGCGCCTTACCGGGCGAATATGGAAAACCTCGGGCAGTTTTACGTGCGCAACAGCGGGGGCCAAACCGTGCCGCTTTCCGCGCTGACGAAGTTTGAGTCGCGTTCCGGACCGGAATTCACGATGCGCTACAACGAGTATCGCTCCGCGCAAATCAATGGCAGCGCCGCGCCCGGTTATAGCTCGGACCAGGCCACCGCGGCCCTGGAAGAAGTCTTCAAGCAGACCATGCCCCGCGAAATGGGCTTTGACTACATGGGCATGTCCTATCAGGAGCAGCGGGCGCGCCAGGGAGTTCCTGCCTGGGCGATCTTTGGATTGTCGTTGCTGTTTGTCTTTCTGATTCTGGCGGCGCTGTACGAAAGCTGGTCGCTGCCATTCAGCGTGTTGCTGAGCACGCCGGTTGCGGTATTCGGCGCCTTCGTGGTGCTGTGGCTGCGCCGCACGGTGCTCAGCGCTTTTTATCCCGCTTACATGGTTCAGATCGAGACCGACGTGTATTCGCAAATCGGGTTGGTGATGCTGATCGGCTTGGCCGCCAAAAACGCGATTCTGATCGTCGAGTTTGCCAAGGAAGAGTATGAAAAAGGAAAACCCTTGGTGGAAGCGGCGCTCGAAGGCGCCAGGCTTCGCCTCCGGCCAATTCTGATGACTTCGTTCGCGTTTATTTTGGGTTGCGTGCCGCTATGGATTGCCACCGGCGCCGGTTCGGTGGCTCGCCAAATTATGGGGACGGCTGTGATCGGCGGCATGCTGGCCGCGAGCGTGATTGGAATCTTTCTTATTCCCGCGATTTTTTACCTGGTTGAGAAATGGTCAGGTGCTGGTAAGGAGCACGCTCCGGCTGTAGTGTCCGCAACGCCCGCGCCGGCGCCAGGAGACTGAGATGAGCCACCGACTTATGGAGAAACGGGACGCACAGTGGAGCGATTCATGAAGAAGTTTAGGCCCTTGATTTCCGTTATCTTGGTATCGAGTTTCAGCGGCGGGTGCATGGTGGGCCCGAAGTACCATAAGCCCGCCGTGCAAACTCCTGCCGCGTACCGCGACCTGAAAGAAAGCCCGCAGGCGCAAGCTCAAGCAGCTTCCTTCGCGGACCTTCCCTGGTGGCAAGTCTTCCAGGACCCGCAACTCCAAGAGCTGATCCGCACTGCCTTGAAACAGAATTACGACATGCAGCTGGCCACGGAGCGCATCAAAGCCGAGCGCGCGCAATTGGCGATCACGCGCTCCTATCTTTTCCCGCAAGTGCAAGGCAGTGGTGATTTCACGGGTGGCAAAGAAAAGAACTTTCAGTCGAAATCAAATTTCTTTGCCCTTACCGCCGATGCCGCCTTCCAGCTGGACCTCTTCGGCAAGTTGCGCAGAGAGACCGAAGCGGCACGCGCCCAGCTTCTGGCTACGGAAGATGCGCAGCGAACGGTCATGCTTACACTCGTCAGCGATGTGGCCAGCGACTACTTCACGCTTCTGCAGCTCGATCTCGAACTCCAAATCACGCGCGACACCGTGAAGACCCAACAAGATTCCGTCAAACTCACCTCGCTCAGACTTGACCGCGGCGTGGCCACAAAGCTGGATGTGCTTCAAGCTCAGCAAGTGCTCGACACTGCAAATGCGCAGATCCCGGACCTCGAAAGACAGATTGGCCAGGAGGAAGACGCAATCAGCATTCTCATTGGCGAGTATCCCCAAGACGTGCCGCGCGGTCGCCGGCTGACAGAGCAGGCACTTCCTCCTGAAGTGCCGCCGGGACTGCCTTCCGCGCTGCTCGAGCGACGCCCCGACATTCGCCAAGCCGAGCAAATGCTCATTGCCGCAAATGCCGAAATTGGTGTCGCCAAAGCCTCGTTCTTCCCGCAAATATCGCTGACCGGCTCGGGCGGCGGAGCATTTGGCCGCAGCAGTGTTTTCACCGGCTTGATGAGCTCGCAAACGAGCATCTGGTCCTACGGTGCTCAGGTAACTCAGCCCATTTTCACGGGGGGAGCGCTTCGCGGGAACCTGCATCTCGCTGAATCACAGCATCAACAGGCACTGATCGCTTACAAGCAGGCCATTCAACACGCTTTCGGAGACGTCTCCGATGCCCTGATCGGATTTCAGAAATTCCATGAGGTGCGAGTTCGCCAGGAGCAGGCCGTAGCGGACCTGGAAGAGTCAGTTCGCCTCTCCATCATGCGCTACCAGGGCGGTACCGCCACTTATCTCGAAGTGCTGGATGGCCAAAGGTCGCTCTTTGCCGCGGAACTCACATTAGCGGAGGCGCGTGGCAACGAGTATCAGAGCCTCGTGCAACTCTACCGGGCACTTGGCGGCGGGTGGCAGAATACCTAGAACCGCCACTTTCGAGCTAATCAGTGGAATTTCGCATACGATCTAGAAGAAAATTGGATGCATGAGTCTATTGCCGTCCGTGCGGCCTCTCGGTATACTTTCGGGCATGTTATTGAGCTTTCGGGAATGCCAGATGGTTGCGTCGACTTGTTGTCGGTGTCGCGCATTTGTGTCTTCTGGCACCGGGAGGCTAGTGATCTAAAGCTCTAATCCTAGCCGAGCAGTTATTGAACCCACCGCCAGAGGTGAATTGGCAGGTGGGTTTTTTGTTTTTATACGAGCATTTCCAAGAAGGGGCTACGACCAATGGCAAGTGCGCCGCAAGAGTTATTCGGCACAGCAGAATCTCGCAGTGGACAAGATCCGGCGATTCAGCCTCGGATTGGCTCGCGGCTAAGCCACCTGAAGGCCCTGGAAGCCGAAAGCATCTATATCCTTCGGGAAGCCGCGGCAGAGTTTTCGCGGCCGGTGATGCTCTATTCCATCGGGAAGGATTCCTCCGTGATGCTGCGCCTGGCGCAGAAAGCGTTCTTCCCCGGCAAGATTCCCTTCCCCCTTCTCCACGTGGACACAAGCTATAAGTTCCCCGAGATGATCGAATTTCGCGATGAGTACCCGAAACAGATTGGCGCGGAGCTTCTGGTCCACAAGAACCAGGAAGCGCTGAACGCCGGCGCCAATCCCTTCGTGCTGGGCACGCAAAAATGCTGCGTTTTGCTGAAAACGAAATCACTGCTGGATGCGCTTGCGGAAGGCGGATTCAACGCGGCATTTGGCGGAGCGCGCCGGGACGAAGAGAAGTCGCGTGCAAAGGAAAGGATCTATTCCTTTCGCGACGTTCATGGACAGTGGGATCCCAAGAACCAGCGGCCTGAGCTTTGGAATATCTTCAATTCGAAAATCGACAAGGGCGAGAGCATTCGCATCTTCCCCCTTTCCAATTGGACGGAACTCGACGTCTGGCTGTACATCTACACCGAAAATATTCCGATTGTGCCGCTTTACTTCGCAAAAGAGCGCCAGGCGGTGGTGCGCAACGGCTCGATCGTTCTGATTTATCCCTACGACCAACTTCGCCCTGGAGAGAGGGCTCAGTCCATCAAGTGCCGGATGAGATCGCTGGGTTGTGTGCCCTGCACAGGGGCGATCCGGTCGGAGGCAGACACAGTTCCCAAGATCATCGAGGAGATGATTTCGTTCCGCCGGTCGGAACGCGAAAATCGCGCGATCGATCACGACGAGGAAGGATCGATGGAGATCAAGAAACGCGAGGGCTACTTCTGATGACTCCTGTGACCGACCTGGAGCTTCGCAGCGAGTTCGCGGAGTTCCTTGAACAAAACCTCAGCAAGGAACTCCTACGATTTACCACTGCCGGCAGCGTGGATGACGGCAAGTCCACGCTAATCGGCCGGCTCCTGCACGATTCCAAAACCGTATACGAAGATCAGCTCGCCTCCGTGAAGAAGAGCCGCATCAATCATTCCAGTGGACCGATCGATTTTTCCTTGATCACCGACGGGCTGCGGGCGGAACGTGAGCAAGGTATCACCATCGACGTCGGCTATCGCTATTTCACCACCGCACGACGCAAATTCATCATCGCCGACACGCCCGGGCACGAGCAGTACACACGAAACATGGCCACCGGCGCATCCACCGCGGATTTAGCAGTGATTCTGATCGATGGAACGAAAGGCCTGCTTCCCCAGACGCTGCGGCACACCTACATCTCATCCCTTCTTGGGATATCAACCCTCGTGGCAGCGGTTAATAAAATGGACCTGCTTGAGTATCAAGAGCATCAGTTCCGGAAACTCGAAAAAGATTTTCTTGCGCTTGCAGAACAACTGGACGTCAAAGCGGTGACGTGCATTCCCATCAGCGCGCTCGCGGGAGACAACGTCGTCGAGCGCAGCGAACACATGCCGTGGTACGCCGGTCCCGCCCTGCTCGAACACCTGGAGCGTGTACCGATTGCGCGGCCCACCAGCACACTCGGCGTCCGATTCCCTGTTCAGTATGTGCTTCGTCCAGATGCCCAATTCCGAGGTTTCGCGGGGCAAGTGGCCGGTGGCGTGATTCGCCCGGGCGATGCCGTTACCGCTCTTCCCTCCGGCCAAAAGTCGCGTGTGGATTCGATCGTCACTTACGATGGCCCGCTGACGGAAGCGTCCTCTCCGATGTCGGTCGCGTTGACACTGGAAGATGAGATCGACCTGAGCCGGGGCGACATGCTCATTTCTTCTGAGCATCCGCCACGCGTCTCCCAACAATTTCTTGCGACGATCGTCTGGATGCACGCGCAGCCACTCGAAATCGGGCATCCCTATCTGATCAAACAATGCGCGCGACAGGTGCGAGGCAAAGCCACCGCGATTCGACAGCGGGTGAACATCGATTCGCTTGAACCAGAGGCTGCCGAACGCCTGCAGATGAATGATATTGCCAGCGTCACGCTCGAAACCAGCAGTCCGCTTTTCTTCGACGCTTATCAGCACAACCGCACCACTGGGAGTTTCATCCTTATCGACCCTCTGACGAATGCAACTCTGGCGGCTGGAATGATTCGAGAAGATCTTTCGCAAACTGACGGGAGCTTGGCCGGGAAAGAGATTCTGCCTCCGCAGTCTGCGATTACTCCTCTTGAGCGGCACCGGCGGCATGGGCACCACCCCGCCATCATCTTGGCCAATGGGCGCGCGTCGCTTGCAAACCAACTCGAGCGCGCACTTTTCGACGAAGGATTCGAAGTCATAACTATCGAGGAGAACTCTTCCTTTTCTTCTACGAGAAATACCTGGGCCGCGCTGCACGCGGCAGGATTCGTCGTCATCTACCACAATGCATCGCTCGGAGCGGAAGGGCGACTGGACTTGCTAAGTGCGGCCGGCGATCACTTTTTCGATCTCGAAGATTTGGAATTGCCTGTGGGCGATGCGGAAGCAGTCGATCGAATTTTGGCGGCTGTCGAACCGCTCCGCATTCCGCACCGGCCTGGAAAATTGAAAAGGGTGAACTGAAATGTGGTCAACACTCGTTCCCGAAGCGCTCGAAGACCTCAAACCAGTCGAGGTTCTCAGCGCCGTACTGAATGCGCAACCCGGCCAGACCGCCTGCCTGACGTGTAGTTTTCAGGCCGAAGACATGATCGTCCTGGATTTTGTTCGCCAACGCGTTCCATCGATACCGGTGCTATTCCTCGAAACGGGCTATCACTTTGCCCAGACGTATGAATACCGCGATCGCATGGCAAAGGAATGGTCACTGAACCTGGTGAATGTGATTCCACGAAATACCGTGGGGCAGCAGGAATCGGAGCTCGGGATTTTATACCGCACAGACCCGACACGATGCTGCCAACTCCGCAAAGTCGATCCGCTATTGCAGGCGCTGCAACCTTATGAGATTTGGTTCACGGGATTGCGGCGCGAGCAATCGCCCACCCGGAAGAATCTAAAGAAGGTCGAAGAACATCGCTTGCCAACCGGGAAAACACTTCTGAAAGTGAGCCTCCTTGCCGATTGGACCTGGGGACAAGTTTGGGAATACACGGCCAAAAATCGCCTCAGCTATTTGCCGCAATACGACCAGGGTTACTTAAGCATTGGCTGCGAACCATGCACGGCGATTCCCGATGACCCGGCGAATCCCCGTTCGGGCCGCTGGGGTGGCAAAAAGTTGGAATGCGGCATCCACACATTTTCGCAAGGCGGGCAATGATGCATTACTTCGTAGGCTTCCTCATTGCCTTGGCAGTGGGTTTGACCGGAGTCGGTGGCGGAAGTTTTACCGTTCCGGCGCTCGTGCTTCTCGCTGGGTTGACGGCCGGAGAAGCCGTTGGCACAGCCTTCTTGTTTGCAGGCGTGCTGCGCTTGATCGCCGCTCCTTTCTATTTGGCGGGAAAACAAATTCACTCGCGCTACCTGTTGCTTCTGTTGCAAGGGGCGGTGCCGGGACTTTTGGTCGGCACATGGGCCCTCAGATGGTTGAATCGTGACGCGGGCAATCCAGTCGTAATTCTACTGCTGGGCATTATCTTGGCGGCATCATCCAGCGTCACGTTTTTCCGGCGTATCCAGAATCCCGAGTTTGCGGCCAAAAATCATCGCTGGCTCCCCTGGCTCGCTCTGCCAATTGGCGTCGAATCGGGATTTTCGTCTGCCGGCGCCGGCGCGCTGGGAACTGTTCTGCTGTTGAACTATTCCGAAATGACGCCCGCACAGGTTGTAGGAACGGATTTACTCTTCGGATTGGTTTTGGCGGCAATTGGCAGCGCCTTTCACTGGAGCTTTGGCTCCGTCAGCCTTCCGGTACTTTTTCAGTTTCTCCTCGGCGGCATTCCCGGAGTCGTGCTCGGTTGCTTGTTGGCCCCGAAAGTTTCGGCAAACAAGTTGCGAACGGCTGTTGCCATGTTAGCTATTTTTGCCGGGCTTCAACTGGTGTGGAGCGGCGGCCACACACTCGCTCAAAGACGTTCGACAAGCCCGGCTAAGATCCTGGCGAACGCCGGAGTCAACCATGCACGCTAACCATTCTGATCTCCTGAATGCCGAAATATCCTCCAGCTCTTCACGCATATCCACACACCTCTGTTGTCCTTGTTGTTGATCTCCCCCTGAGACGTCCGCCGTTCTCTAGCGATCCATAACCTACGCACCGCGTGAGCCGGGCAATTCAAATTTATCTCGGAGACAAAAATGAGTTTTCAAAGAATTGGCAACTTCTCCCAAAAAGGTGTATTCCGTTCTTCATTTTATCTGCTGGTTTTTTGGCTCGGCCTTGCGACTCTCGGCTCCGCGCAAGGAGACGCTTCTATTCACGGTACCGTCAGCGATTCGTCCGGCGGAGCAATCCAGGGTGTTGCCATTCAGGTCAAAAATCTGGAAACGGGAGCAGTGCGAAATCTGCTGACGGACGAAACGGGACGCTTCGACGCGGCCTCGCTGCCAGTGGGCCGTTACGTGGTCAAGGCGGAAAAGCCGGGCTTTCGCCGCGAAGAAAAGACCGGAATTTCTCTGGTGCTCGGCCAACGAGAAACGGTGGACGTGGTGCTTCAAGTGGGAGATGTGCGGCAGACCGTGCAGGTGGAATCTGCTCCGACGGTCGTCATGATCAGCACCGAAGATGTTTCAGGTCTTGTCGGCGAGCAGCAGGTCAAGGACCTTCCGTTGAACGGCCGTAGTTATGATCAGCTCATAACCCTCAACCCGGGCATAGTGAACTACACCTCCCAGCGAGCAGGCGGGATCGGAACCTCCAATTCCGTCGTGGGCAATATGTTTTCCGCTTCCGGCCGCCGCCCGCAGGAAAACCTCTACCTTTTGAATGGTGTCGAATTCACCGGCGCGTCCGAAATCAACAACACGCCGGGTGGAGTCAGCGGACAACTTCTGGGCGTGGATGCGGTACGCGAATTTTCCGTCGTGAAGGACACGTACGGCGCGGAATATGGCAAGCGCCCCGGAGCCCAGGTGAACATCGCGACTGCCTCGGGAACGAACCAATTCCATGGCAGCGCCTATGAATTCTTGAGGAACAGCGCTTTGGATGCCCGCAATTACTTTGACCATGGCGATATCCCCGGGTTCCGGCGCAACGTGTTCGGTGCCTCGTTTGGTGGCCCGATCCGCAAAGACAAAACTTTCGTATTCGCAAACTACGAAGGCTTCCGGCAAAGCCTAGGGCTGAGCGATCTATCGCTCGTGCCGGATAACGCTTCCAGAGCCAAGGCCGTCCCAAGTATCCAGCCATTACTTGCGTTGTGGCCGGTTGCCAACGGACCGGAAATTCTAACTTCGGCGGGAGCCCCGAGCGGGATTGCGGAAGCGTTCAGCAATCCCAATCAACGAATTCGCGAAGACTTTGGAACCGCGAGGCTGGATCAGAACTTCACGGAAAGAGATTCGCTCGCGGTCGTTTACACGGCCGACGACAGCGAAGCTCATTCGCCCACCAGTAATCCATTTACGCTGGTCGATATTTTCTTGCGCGAACAGGTAGTCAGCCTTGGCGAAACTCACATTTTCTCGCCAAGCGTGGTAAACAAAGCGACACTCGGTTTCTCGCGTGGCGCTTTCTATTTCAATAGCGGCACCACCGTAAATTTGCCGGCATGGGTCAACCAGGGCCAGCCCGTCGGCGCAATTGTTGTTGGTGGAGGCACTACGCTCAACGGCGCCTCGCAAATCACCAATGGCGGCTCAAACGCAGGAAGCAATCTCCGCGCGGCGCGCAATCTCTATACCGAATCGGATCAGGTCACCTTAACACGCGGCAAACACTTGTTCAGTTTCGGCGGATGGTTGCAGCAACTGCAGTCCAACGACAGTCTCGTGCAGGATCAATACGGGCAAGTTTCTTTTACCAACCTGCAGACATTTTTGCAGGGGACGGCGAGTACATATACGTACGCTCCGAGCTATACGCCGTTGTCATGGCGTTCGCTCGAAGGCGCTTTCTACGCGGAAGACGTGATCAAAGTTACGCCCTCTTGGGAGCTTCGCATTGGCTTCCGCGGCGAGTCCACCAACGGATGGAACGAAGCGTACGGACGCGCGTCAAATTATGCGTTTAATTCGAGTGGCGTGATTGAAACGCAGCCGGTTGTTGGAGGCTCGGCCGTCGCCGTCAACAACGCGAAATTCCTGCCGGCACCTCGCATCGGCACAGCGTGGTCTCCCTTCGCATCCAAAAAGACCGTGATCCGGGCCGGTTTCGGCGTCTACTACGCGCTGCTTGATAATTTGAGCTACCGGCTGGATCAGAACGGTCCCTTCAACACAGTTTTTGCAGTAAAGAATCTGCCGTTCTCCAACATCGCTCCGAATGCCACCTATCCCGGCGTGAAAGCGATCCCCAGTGGCGTGCAGCCAGACCTGAAAACACCGACGGTAGAATCCTGGAGCTTGAAAATTGAACAAGAGCTTTCTCCAAACACGTCGCTAGGCGTCAGCTACATCGGATCGCATGCCTACCACGAACTACTCTCGACTGATGCAAATCTGCCCACGCCCACGATCTGCCCTGCGTCACCTTGCCCGGCAGGCTATCCCGACGGCACGTATTACTACCCGGCGGGTGCGGCCCTTGCCAACAATGCTGTTTGGAATACGACACATTGGCTCTCGCGAGGAATCAGTTCCTATCACGGACTTGAGGTGGATGTGAATCGCCGGTTGGGACACGGCTTGCAATTCCGCGGAGTCTACACGTTTTCGAAGTCGCTCGACGATGGCGACAATATGAATACCAGCGTCGCGACCAACTCTCCGGCATTCGTGGCCAATCCGTTACAGCCAAAGGCCGACTACGGCAGAGCTTCGTTCGACGTGCGGCATGCGGCAGTCATTCACGCCACCTACGACCTTCCGTTTGGACGCAGGAACACATCTCGAGCGCACCCTTGGGTGGAACGGCTGATCTGCAATTGGCAATTGAGTGGGATCCAGACAGTCCAGTCGGGATTGCCTTTTACACCCCAGTTGTCCTATAACCCGTCCAATGATGGCGACACGCGCAATCCAGTGCGCCCCTCTTGGAATCCCAATTTCACGGGCCCGATCATCCTGGGTGGACCAAATCAATATTTCAATCCCAACGCGTTCATTCAACCGTTGCCTGGAACCTATGGCAACGTGGGTCGCAATATTCTGCAAGCTCCGGGATTGAAGGAAACAGACCTCTCGCTCACAAAATTATTCCCATTTACGGAGCGATTGAACCTGCAATTCCGCACAGAAGTATTCAACGTGTTCAATCACACGAACTTCAACGCGCCAAATCCAGTTGTCTACGCCGCCGCCAGCGGAGGACCATCGCCCACCGCCGGAGTCATCACGGCCACGACCACCACTTCACGGCAAATTCAATTCGGGTTGAAACTGTTGTGGTGAGCCGTGGCCAGATTTAGGCGCCGGTACCCGCTTAGGCCGCGAACGAACGGCACTTCGGACGCGGGCATGCGCCTCAGCCAGGTATTGCTGATTAACGATCCTTCGCCGTCCCATAGCAGCCGCAAGATTATTGTTTTTCAATTTCGTTGAGCGCTTGGGCGAAAGTTGTGTCTGGCGCTACCGGCTCAAAACCAGTTCTACTTTCGTCTTGATGCTTACTGATTGTTTTGAGCATTACGAATCGTCCTTCGATGTCGATTTTTTCCGCGCTGGTTTTCCAAACCTCCGGCGAAAGACGAACGCGCGTAATTTCCGTAGTACCGCCTTGCTCCACGTGGCCGATCACACCATACCCAAAGACCACGCGTGTTCCCAGTGAGCCAGAAAGGCGCGCGATTCGCTTGTCACGAAGATCGATGAAAACTATCCCATCCAAAGCGTGCAAAATCCGCTGCTCATAGGTCTTGGGCTTGAACTCGGGGTTCGGGTGAAACGCTATTTTTTCGGCCTCACCTTCCTTGCCCTGATCCTCAAAAACAAACGCCTCGGGAATAATGGGCAATAGCTCTTCCATCTTTTTGTCGTCATCCGCCAGCTGTTTCTGGATCGCGTGCCTCCCAGATTCGCTGTTCAGCAACCTTTGCTGGCGGTCATTCTCTTCTTTCATCTGCACTGGGGTAGGTGGATGGCCATCGACTGCAAGCAGGTGACGAACCGGGCCGTCGACGGTCTCGATTACTTGCTCGCGAAATACGTGATTGTTATTGCGGCGCTCCGCGGTATAGGACCACAAGGTTTTTCTATCGCGGTGTTGCAGTTCGTTGTAGCACGCTTCTCCGATCAACTCCTTTGCCGTTTGGGAGGGCAACGCTCGGGGCAATGCCATCGCAGCAGCAAACGTGAGGACGGCGAAACGGGAAACGTAAGCCAACAAAGACATTGTTCTCTCCATGACGGTTAGACTCCAGGTAATTTGATCGGCGCTCGTGCTCCCGTCTCTGGCGCGGGCCCACTGTTCCAACGCAATCAACAAATGGATTTTCGCCAAAGAGACTATCGGTTGCAGTTTGGGAGGGTTATCTAATTGTTAGGATTTGTTTGCTGGACGACTTGCCTATTTGCCGGCGTTATTCAATGGCCACCGGTTCGAAATTCGGCAGGGTGAATTCCTAATATCCTAAAATGTGTAACAGGGCCAGGACTGTCGCGCAGAACCTTTGAACCCAGAATTTCATACAGAGTTCTCCTCTCTGATTCATTCTGGTGAACTGTGACGGGCAGTGCCGCTAGGAAGAGTGTTTCTCCTGTTAGAGTTTGTAGGTGAGCTGACCTGCTACGGAACCTGCCCGGTGTGCAGGCGCGGTCCCCTCTCGGCTGGTTATCCCGTGCAAATCCGGCCGAGTTGTAGTTGGCTGCCGCTTGGCTATTTCACCATTCGGGAGTCGAAAGAGAACAGGCCCGTTAGCCGAGCACTTGCTTTGGTGCGAGTTGAACTCAGACCTTGGACCTCAGAGGAGGGCGAATTGGACTTACTGTTTCCCGGGCCATGCGTACAGATAGCCGATGCCACGCACACTACGGATCCTCTCGCCACCGTCGGGTTGTGGCCCAAGCTTGCGCCGGAGATTGGTAATGTGAAAATCGATGCTTCGATCGAACGGCGAAAATTTCCGCTCCAGGACGCGTTCCACCAGCTTATCCCGTGTCAGCACCTGGCCTGGAAATTCAATAAACATGTGCAACAACTCAAATTCCGCTGATGTCAAATTCAAAGGACCGCCGGTTTTCGAAACGATGCGCGCACCCAAATCCAGTTCCAGGTCTCCAAACTTGATTTTGGGGGGCCTAAGCCCGTTCTTGTTGTCAGATTGCCAGCCCGATCTGCGGAGAATGGCAGAAATTCTTGCGGCGAGTTCACGTGCGTTGAACGGCTTCGCCAGGTAGTCGTCGGCGCCGAGCTCCAACCCAAGGATGCGGTCAAACTCATCGCCCCTGGCAGTCAGCATCAGAACCGGCGTCCGCGCGCGCTGTCGAATGTCCTTGAGAACGTTAAATCCCTTCTTGTCCGGCAACATGACGTCCAGCACGATTAGCTCGAAACTGCCTTCAATTCCCGCCTTTGTGCCGGCGTCACCCGTATGCGCAAAAGAAACTCGGAAATCCTCCGCCTCCAGGAAGCGCTTCAGGACTTCGCAGAGTTCAAGATCGTCATCCACTATGAGCAGATGCGGCTTGAGCTGCTGCGTCGTCTTGCCGGGAACTTCGCTTTTGTTTGCACTCAATGTGCTTTTAACGTCCATGAAGACTCCGGCGAATCCCTCCTGAACCAGAACAGGCCTACCCAAACAAATCCGAACGAAGAAATCACTTTTCCCGGCCGTATTATGCCGTGTTCCTGTCAACAATAGGATGCAATTATGAGCGGAGCGGTCACTAAAATCCGCTCCTCGGTACGGGATTCGGCCATTCTGCTTCAAGAGGCGCTTGTCCTATTTGTCCCGTCCACGATAGCTCAGACGACGCTAAGGCTGGTGTGGATGCTGCGGAACCCACCAGGCAGGGAGGATCTTCGGAAGGCGTAATCTTTTGGCCCACGGTCCCCATTGGGGTTCAAACTCAGTCGCAATGTTCCCGATCGCGATCTGCAAGAACTCGCTGGCCATGCGCTGTTCCGCGTGCGTTAGATCGTTATAGCCGTCCGGAAGGATGCCCATGCCCACGAAACCTCCGGCTGCAGCGGAAGCGAAGTTACTTACAGCGAAAGTATTCCTGCCAGAATCTGTCTTGTCGATAACGGTGAAGGCGAGCGCGTGGAAGGTCCGGCGGAACGCGTTGGTGCTGGCGGAGCGTTGATAGCGAGGATCTTCGTGAAGAAGGAAACCCGTGAGGAATTGCGCAGTCTCCCGGGAGGTGCGATCGGCAACTTTGTACCCGTAGATTCTGCCAAATGCACCACTGCCGTCCTTCCATTCTCTTGGGTAGTGGCTTGGTGGATTAAGCATTTGGATCCCTGTTCCAAATGCCGGCAGAATCACGGCTGGCGGGCCAAAGGTTTTATGAATGTAGATCCGAAGCTTGTCGTCCCCCGTTAAACGGGCTCTGGTTAGCGCTGGGGGCAGCGCTAGCAGTTGGTTAGGTTGCTGAGCCAAGGGCGTCGCGGGGTCCTGAGCTTGCTCTTGTGCGTGTCCCGCCGGCAGTGGTGCATCGGGCAAGGAGTCGCGAGTCAAGTCTTGCCGAGCCGGTGGGAGTTCATCTCCATAAAAGATGAAGGAAGGAGCGACGTCCCCTTGATTGGCGGACGCCGGTTTGGCATCCAAATCCTGTGCGGCGACAGAAGGCGGATGAAGACAAAAAATGGTGGTGGCAAGCAAAATGATGGCGGATGAACGTCCGAAACGGATACGGCAGTAAGTCATATCTCTCCACGCAGGAAAAGTGTTCCTGCATGAAGGATATGGGGTTGTTGCGGACGGTGCAGTGAGGAAGCGTAGATCGTCTGTAAGGATTTGTTTGGTCTTGGCTGGAGGGCTATTCGGAAGCCGGGTTGTATTGTATATATCGAAGGGAGAACCGGTGATAAGGAAGGAAGAACGTTTGCCTCTTAACCTCCAAGCAAGACTTCTCAAGGTGAGAGCCAGAGTGCCCATGCACCGGCTCTTCCTGAAGATCTTTTTTTGGTATTGGCTGACTGCCTGGGGCATGATCGCGATCGTGCTTCTCGGCAGTCGCCTGACCGGCATGAGGCAGGTCTCAGCTCCAAACATGTATGCGACGGTTGCGCCTATCCTGGCGTCGGAGGCCGTTAAGGCGTATGAATCGGGCGGCCCTGAGGCGTTTGCTCGTTTTTCGCAAAGCAATGGTCACCGTAACGAATGGCAACTCTTCTTGCTCGACGGGTTCTATAAAGACGTGCTGTCGCGGCCGCTATCGGACGACGGTCTTCGAGTTGCGCACGCAGCAAAAGACGGCGAACTCGTCGTGTTTCGTGCCCATATCGCAGCCTACAAGTTTGTTTCTTCCTCCGGGCACCCCTACATATTGATGCTCTTCCTGAAGTCCGATTTGCGCCGGATAGGAGAAATGGCGTGGGGCGAGGGCCTCCCTTTCAGCATTTCCCTGATCATCTTGGTCACCTTACTTTGCCTTGGGCTTGCATATCATATTGCCTCCCCGATCCACAGTATTCAGTCGACGGCTAGAAGAGTCGCGCAAGGAGACCTCAAAGCGCGAGTGCCGCCTTCCGTTTCCCGGCGCTTTGACGAGTTGGCAGCTCTCGCAAAAGACTTCGACTCGATGGTTAGTCGTCTTGACTCACTGATTCAAACGCAAAAGAAGCTTTTGAACTCGGTATCGCATGAATTACGCTCTCCTCTAGCGCGCATTAATCTCTCTCTGGCTCTTTTAAAAAATCGTTTATCTCCTGATTCCGATGAACTTTTTCAGCGCCTGGATCGCGATGTTGAGAGAATCGATCTGCTGATGGGGCAGCTTTTGACGCTCTCACGCCTGGAAGCCGGGTTTTCGTCTGCAGAGAGAGAAGACGTGGACTTCGCCCAACTCGTCGAGGAAGTGGCGGCTGACGGCAATTTCGAAGCACAAGCACTGGGCAAATCCGTGAGTCTTCAGACAACCGGTTCGATCATTGTCCGAAATGCCGATCCTCATGCCCTTAGAAGCGCTTGTGAAAACATTATTCGTAACGCGGTCCGCTTCACACGGCCGGGAAGCGATGTCCAGATCGTTTTGGAGGTCGACCGGAGCGCTTCGGAACCACTGGCATTACTTTCTGTCCGGGACCATGGTCCTGGGGTTCCGGAAGACTCTCTCCAGGCGATATTTCAGCCGTTCTATCGAATAAATGCCGACGGGGAAGCGACGGGAGGGAATGGTCTGGGGCTTGCCATCGCCTCTGAAGCGATTCGCTTGCACCGCGGTACGATACGTGCCGAAAACCTTCGGCCTACGGGCCTTGAAATTATTATCCAGTTGCCTGTCGCATACGACATGGCCTCTCGCGGAGATGAGCTTTCAAAGCCCGAGCATAGCACCACGCTATAAGTCTCTCGCATCAGTCGGCGGAACGGCCACCCAGCTTGGTCTGGACGAAGGGATGCGTTGTGTAGTGTCACCAAAATCTTTTCCGGACAAAGTCCTATCGGCTTGAAGTGTTTCCTCGGTTGTTTCCCTGTGCGCGTGGTTCGCTCGCCATACAAATCCTCACATGTAACTGATCGTTCCTAACAGCACTGTGCAACTGTCCTCCGCACAATAGAAACTGCGGAGGCCTCATGAAGGTCGGTAGATGGTTGCTCGATAAGGCCTGTCCGGCGGTCGTATTCCTTTCTCGGATGCTAGGGGCGCACGCACAGATGCGTCTGAATTTCTCCCGGGGAGATAACGAATGACCCCATTTCTGGAAGAGACCGAAGAGAGGATCTCGCAACCTGGACTTGCACAACCGGCCCACGTTGCAAAGGGCGCTTCCAAGTCAAAGAGGATGTGGGCCATTTGTCTGGTTGCCATTCTGGTGCTCGGCGTCTTCTTTGCGGTGCGGTCTGGAAAACACAAGGGAGATCCCGCGGCTGCCGGTGAAACAAACCATTCTGTAATTATTCACGCCGGCCTGGCATATCGAGGCGACATGGGCGTTTACATCAATGCTCTCGGCACAGTAACGCCAATTTCTACGATAAACATCTTCAGCCAGGTGAGTGGCCAAGTCCTTGCCGTGCACTATCGCGAGGGGCAAATCGTAAGCAGGGGTGATCCGCTCATCGACATCGATCCGCGCCCGTACAGCGCTCAATTGCAGCAGGCAGAAGGTCTACTCGATCACGACCGTGGGGTTCTCAAGCAGGCGGAGATTGATCTTGCTCGCTACAGGGAGGCCTTCGCTTCGAATGCCGTTGCAAAGCAGATTCTCGACGACCAAGAGCAGGTTGTGATTCAAGATCAAGGGGCCGTCAAATTCGATCTTGGTCAAGTGCAGTATGCAGAAGTTCAGCTTAGCTACTGTCACATCACGGCCCCCACTTCCGGCAGAGTTGGTCTGCGGCTCGTCGATTCCGGCAATAACATTTTTGCGGGGAGTTCGAACCCCCTCGTGGTGATCACCGAACTTCAGCCGATTACGGTCGTGTTCAACGTGGCGGAAGATCATCTCGGAGAGGTTCAAGCACAACTGAGTCAACACAAACCTCTTGTTGTGGAAGCGTTTGACCGGTCCGCTGAAACGAAGGTGGCAACCGGAAGCTTGCTGAGTGTGGACAACCAGATTGACACTTCGACTGGTACCGTTCGATTCCGGGGTGAATTCAGCAATCACGACCTCGCGCTGTTTCCAAACCAGTTTGTCAATGCGCGATTGTTGGTGAAAACGCTCAAAGATTCCGTTCTCATTCCAAGCGCCGCGATCCAGCGCAATGGAACGCGAGCCTTTGTCTTCGTTGTCGACAGGGATGTGGTGTCGGTCAGAAATATCACCGAGCAGAGCACGGACGGCAATACGACTGCAGTGGAAGGTTTGCGTCCGGGAGAAATAGTAGCGCTCTCGAGCTTCGACAAGCTGCAAGAAGGAACGCCGGTCCAAGTCGAACAGTCGCCTCAAAAATCAGCCGTCGATAGGGGACCCGCATTGTGAGTCCCTCCCGCCTCTTCATTCTTCGGCCCGTAACGACTGCATTGCTTATGGTGGCGATCTTGATCGTTGGGGCTGCTGCCTACATCAAGCTACCAATCTCGGCATTACCCGAGGTGGAGTATCCGACGATCCAGGTTCGGACCTTTTATCCGGGAGCCAGTCCGGGTGTGATGTCGTCCGCCGTCACCGCGCCGCTTGAGCGGCAATTTGGACAGATACCCGGTCTGACGCAGATGACTTCCACCAGTTCGGATGGTAGCTCAGCGATCGTTTTGCAGTTCTCTTTACGTTTGAATATCGATGTGGCCGAACAGGAGGTCCAAGCCGCCATCAACGCCGCGCAGAGCTTTTTGCCCACCGACCTTCCAGTACCTCCTGTGTATAGCAAATCGAATCCGGCGGACGCGCCTGTATTGACGCTCGCCCTGACATCAAAAATCCTTCCGCTGTCAAAGGTGGAGGACCTAGCCGACTCACGGCTCGCCCCGAAGATTTCGCAGCTCAGTGGAGTTGGACTGGTGACAATCGGTGGCGGCCAGAAGCCCGCGGTCCGCATTCAGGTCAATCCGGCAACCTTGGCAACCTATGGCATCAGTCTCGAAGAGCTGCGGACTGCGCTTGCGAGCACAAGCGTCAATGCCGCGAAGGGAACCCTCGATGGAGAAGCGCAGAATTATCAAATCAATTCGAATGACCAGCTGCTCGCTGGCGACGACTATCGCGATGTAATCGTTGCCTATAAGAATGGCGCGCCGGTAACACTTTCAGACGTCGCCAAGATCAGCGATGGCGTCGAGAACATACGGCTTGCAGGCTGGATGAATCAGACCCCCGCGGTGATCCTGAACATCCAACGCCAGCCGGGGGCAAACACAATTGCCGTCGTAAAGAGCATCGAAGATCTCCTCCCTCAGTTGCAGGCAAACCTTCCGGCGTCGGTAAAGCTGACGGTCTTAACCGATCGGACCACGACGATTCAGGCCTCGGTCAAGGATGTGGAATTCGAGTTGGTCCTTACGATCGGCCTCGTCGTGATGGTCATCTTCGTCTTTCTGCGCAATCTCTACGCAACGATCATCCCCGCCATTGCCATTCCCGTCTCTCTCGTCGGAGCGCTGGCTGTGATGTATCTATTGGGATACAGCCTGAACAACCTCACCCTGATGGCCCTGACGATCTCGACCGGTTTTGTCGTCGACGATGCGATCGTGATGATCGAGAACATATCGCGCTATCTCGAAGAAGGACTCAGGCCGCTCGAAGCCGCACTCAAGGGAGCAGAACAGATCGGCTTCACCATCATCTCGCTCACCATCTCCCTCATTGCCGTCCTGATCCCGCTGCTTCTGATGGGGGATATCGTAGGAAGGCTGTTCCGTGAGTTTGCCATCACGCTCGCCGTTACGATCCTCATCTCTGCCGCTGTCTCGCTCACCCTGACGCCAATGATGAGTGCTCGTCTGTTGCGCCACAAGCCGGAATCGGAGCAGGGGCGCTTCTACCGTTGGTCCGAGCGCATGTTCGAAACTCTCATCGCTCAATACAGCCGAACCTTGCAGTGGATTCTTCGCCATGAAATCTCGACTCTTTTGGTAGCGGCCGCAACTCTGGTGCTTGCCATCTATCTTTACGTTGTCATACCGAAAGGCTTGTTCCCGGCGCAGGATGTCGGGATTATCCAAGGCATTTCGCAGGCTCCTGAGTCGATATCCTTCCACGCCATGTCGCTCAAGCAGCAGGAACTGGCGAAAGTAATTCTTCAGGACCCGGCAGTTGCGAGCCTGTCCTCTTTCATTGGGGTAGATGGGACAAATGCAACGCTTAATAGTGGACGCATCCAAATCAACCTGAAGCCATTTGGCGAGCGTCACGTCGACGCGACAGCGGTAATCGACCGGCTCCAGTCCAAACTGCAGCGAGTGGAAGGCATACATCTCTACCTGCAGCCCGTACAGGACCTGACAGTCGACGACCGCGCCAGCCGTAACCAGTTTCAATACACGCTGGAAGACGCCGACCAGGCGGAACTCGACACGTGGGCCGAAAGGATGGTTGCCGAACTCAAAAAGCAACCGGAGCTCCGGGATGTTGCTACCGACCAACAACCTCGAGGGCTAGCCGAGAATCTTGTCATCGACCGGGCCACAGCTTCGCGCTTGAATATTACTCCGGATCAAATCGACTCCACGCTATACGATGCGTTCGGTCAGCGTCAGATCAGTACCCTCTACACGCAATTCAACCAATACCACGTCATCCTTGAAGCGTCTCCTGAATTTCAGAGAGATCCGCAAAAACTGCAGGACATCTATCTGCAGAATTCCTCTTCGCAAAGCAGCACTAGCTCCAGTTCCATCTCTACCTCTGGCCGGTCGTCTGCCAACAGCGCGACTACTTCGGTAAGGACCCTTGCGGTTTCTTCCACCAGCGGGATATCGGGGGCGCAGCGGTCGGGTCTATCAGGTTTCGCCGGCGCATCTGCGCTATCGTCCAACACGTCCGGTGCGCTCGCCACTTCATCGAAGTCCACAAATTCGGTTCTTTCGACAAGCGGAGCGTCCGGCCTGTCAGCCTCATCGAGTCAGCCTTCTTCCGCACCTTTGGCTACAGGCGGCTCCAGCACAACCTCGGCTTCGGCGTCATCCCCGATACCGCTCTCTGCGATCGCCCACTTTGAAAAGAGATCCAGCCCCTTGACCATCGCGCACCAGGGCCAGTTCCCAGTCGTCACAATCTCTTTCGATTTGGCACCAAATACCTCTTTAAGCCAGGCGGTCGCTGCAGTCGAAAAAGTACAGCGTCGGCTGCAGATGCCTGCCAGTGTATTGGCAAGCTTTCAGGGGACTGCCGAAGCCTACAAAGCAATCGGCTCCAACGAGGCGCTGCTGATTTTAGCGGCTCTGGTGGTGGTCTATATCGTGCTCGGAATTCTCTACGAGAGCTTCATTCATCCGATCACCATCCTCTCAACGCTTCCGTCGGCCGGAGTCGGCGCGTTGCTGGCGCTAATGCTCTTCCGGCAGGATCTCGGGATTGTAGCCATCATCGGCATCATTCTGCTGATCGGTATCGTCAAGAAGAACGGCATCATGATCGTCGATTTTGCTTTAGAGGCTGAAAGGACTCGTGGCCTCACCTCCGCGGAGGCGATCTACGAAGCTTCGCTCTTGCGTTTCCGCCCCATCATGATGACAACTCTGGCGGCGCTGTTTGCGGGTATACCCCTCGCCTTCGGTTCCGGTATCGGCTCTGAACTCCGGCGGCCGCTAGGCATCGCCATGGTGGGCGGTTTGCTTCTCAGCCAGATCCTGACTCTCTATACGACTCCTGTCATCTACATCTTCTTCGACAGGCTGGGAGAACGTTTTGCTCCCCACCGGAGAACGGCGGCAACTCTTGACGCGGCGGAACTGCCATGAACTTCTCAGCCCCATTCATAAAAAGGCCCGTCGCTACCACGCTGCTGGCCTTTAGCATCGCGTTGGCCGGCATGATTGCGTTCCGGTTTCTGCCAGTTGCCTCTTTGCCTCTGGTCGATCTTTCAGCGATTCAGGTTTCAGCCGCCCTTCCTGGCGCGAGTCCCGAGAATATGGCGTCCTCCGTGGCGACTCCGCTGGAAAAGCAGTTCAGTCATATCGCTGGCATCACGTCCATGAGTTCGAAGAATTCTCTTGGCATCACGTCGATCAGATTGACCTTCGATATGAGCAGGGACGTGGATGGCGCCGCGCGCGATGTGGAGGCTGCGATCAACGCCGCTCGTAGCTATCTGCCCACAAACCTTCCCGCGAATCCAACTTACCGCAAAATTGATTCCGCGCGGGCGCCTGTGCTCGTGCTCAACCTGGCGTCAAAGACAGCCGCCTCAGGTGTCCTCTATGACACGGCATCGTCCATCATCCAGCAAAAGATCGCTCAAATCAGCGGAGTTGGGCAAGTGACGATTCTTGGTGGGTCTTTGCCCGCTGTGCGCATCGATCTGAATCCGCAACAGCTAAGTCACTACGGTCTCGGCTTGCAGGATATCGCCGGCGTGATCAGCGCGCAAAATGCGAACCGTCCAAAGGGTCAGATCTCTGATGAGAACACCATCGCCGACATTACGGCAAACGATCAAATATCGAAGGCTCGCGACTATGCGCCCCTCGTGGTTGGGTCGAAAAATAATTCCGTCGTAAGGCTCAGCGATATTGCGACGATTACCGACTCGGTCGAGAACGTTCGCTCCGTCGCTTACGTTAACGGCAAGGAGTCAGTTAGCCTGCTCGTTTACTGTTCGCCTGGGGCCAATGTCATCAGTACCGTCGATGAGATCAAGCGCCAGCTACCTTCCATTCGGTCTTCCATCCCTTCGAACCAGCAACTGCTGGTCACGGGAGACCTTACTACTACAATTCGCGCGTCGGTTAAGGACGTGGAAGGAACACTGGTTCTGTCAATTGGTTTGGTGGTCTTCGTCGTCTTCCTCTTCCTGCGTAACGCGCGGGCCACCTTGATCCCCGGCGTCGCGGTAACGGTATCGGTGATCGGCACATTTGCAGTGATGTACGTCTGTGGCTACACGCTGGACAATCTGTCGCTCATGGCCCTTGCCATCTCCACGGGGTTTGTCGTCGATGACGCAATCGTCGTCATGGAAAACACTGTTCGGCTGATGGAGATGGGTGTGCCGCCGATGGCCGCGGCTCTGCGGGGTTCGGACGAAACTGGACCTACGGTCTTGTCCATGAGCCTGTCACTAATCGCAGCCTTCATTCCGATTTTGTTCATGGGAGGAATTCCCGGCCGGCTCTTTCATGAGTTTGCAGTTACTCTCGCGGTGTCGATTGCAATCTCGATGGTCGTGTCGCTCACGCTAACCCCGATGATGTGTGCTTACGTCCTTCGATCGGAAAAAGGAGTAACCCATGGACGCCTCCACCGGTTCAGTGAGCGCCTCTTCGATCGCCTGTTGTCCGAATATCGCCAAAGCTTGACGTGGGTGCTGAAACATCCCGCCCCAGTCGTGCTCGTTTTCTTCGGGACGCTGGCACTCAACATTGTCTTGATGGGACATGTCACAAAGGGCTTCTTCCCGATACAGGATACCGGCTCACTCCTCGGCGGGTTCCAGGGGCCGCAGGATGCTTCCTTCCGTGCGATGCAATTGGCATTGATCTCAATTGAAAAGGTGATCCAGGCCGACCCTGCCGTAGACGTGGTCACCGGATTCACGGGAAGTACCTCCGGTCCGGGCAGCGAAGACGGGAGCAACTCAGGATTTCTCTTTATTACGCTGAAGTCGTTGGCAGAAAGAAAATTGAGCGCTGCCGAAGTACTTGATCGCATGCGGCCAAAGCTGGACGCAATTCCTGGGGCTTCGACGCTGCTTAAGCCGTTCCAGGATATTCCGTCCGTCGGAAAGAGCAGCAACACTAGCTACCAATATGAGCTGTCATCGGACAACGTGGCTGACCTGAATAAATGGGGTCCAATCCTTTATCAGGAGATGAAAAAACTACCTCAAATCAAGGATGTCAACATCGATCAGCAAAACGGAGGGCTGCAGGCCTCGCTCAACTATGACCGTCGCACGGCTGCCCGTTTGGGCATCACGCCGCAGCTCATCGATCAATCGCTCTATGGAGCATTTGGCCAGGCGCAAGTTTCCACGATCTATACGTCGCTGAACCAGTATCACGTGGTGATGGAGGCAGCGCCGCAATATACGCAAAGCCCCTTGGGGATGAAATCGATTTATGTTCATCCCGCCGGCGGAAACAGCGTTCCTCTGGACGCCTTCGTCCGAACAGCAAACTCGACTTCTCCTCTTTCGGTCAATCACGACGGACTCTTTCCCGCAGTGACTGTGTCCTTCAATCTGGCGCCCGGGGTCCCCCTTGAACAGGCCACTATCGCGATCGAGAAGTTGCAGCAGAGGCTGGCGATGGCTCGAACTGTCCGTGGCAGCTTTGCCGGCACTGCTGGAGATTTCAAGAAGTCGCTCATCGACCAGATCGTACTCATCGTGATGGCGCTGTTTGCGGTCTACATCGTGTTGGGGGTTTTGTATGAGAGCCTGGTGCACCCAATTACAATTCTTTCCACTCTGCCGCCAGCGAGTGTCGGAGCTATTCTTGCCCTCATTCTCTTCAAGAGCGAACTGGACGTGATCTCCATCATCGGCATCGTCTTGCTTATCGGAATTGTCAAGAAGAACGCAATCATGATGATTGATTTCGCGCTCCTAGCGGAGCGGATAGAGGGAAAGAACTCAGCCGATGCCATATTCGAAGCATGTCTGCTGCGGTTTCGCCCCATCATGATGACCACGATGGCCGCTCTCTTCGGTGCACTTCCGCTCGCGCTGGGTCATGGAACTGGATCTGAACTCCGGCGCCCGTTGGGTATCGCCGTTGCAGGCGGCTTAATCCTTAGCCAGATACTGACGCTCTACACTACGCCCTTGATTTATCTAATTTTGGATCGGCTCCGGCTGCGGCTCCGCAGCGGCGGCGTCGTCGCTGAATTGGCTGCTCAGGGAGGCACGATCTGATGAAACAGCTTTTGCAAACCTGCTCCTCACCTGGGGAAAGGCAAAAAGTCAACAGGACAGGCCGCGTAGCGACACTTGCATTACTTGTTTTCTCTTTTCTTGGACTGCCGGGATGCAACGTTGGTCCCAAATATTTGCGCCCAGCAGTTCCGGCTCCTCCTGCTTTCAAGGAGTCGGGTCCTCAGCAAGCGCCGGATGGCACCGTCTGGAAGCCCGCTCAACCGCAAGATGTAGTGCTCCGTGGGAAATGGTGGGAGATCTATGAGGAACCTGAATTGAACTCTCTCGAAGAGAAATTGAACATTTCGAACCAGAACATTGCCCGGGCATTTGAAGATTTCATGGCCGCGCGAGCTCAAGTCCAGCAGGCGCGATCCAGCTACTATCCAACCGTCAGTGTAGGGTTTTCCTACGCGCGCAACCGCTCTTCTCAGTCCCAAACGAACGCCTCCGCTCTTTCGAAAGGCAATCCGAACAGTAATGCATTCAATCTTCCGTTCGACGTCGCCTGGGAGCCGGATCTCTGGGGCCGTGTGCGCAACACTGTGCGTCAATCCGCCAACGCGGCGCAGGTGAGCGCCGCCGACCTTGAAAACCAGAAGCTGACCGAACAGGCGAATTTGGCAGTCTTCTATTTCGAATTGCGCGGCCAGGATGCTCTGGAAGATCTTTTCCAGAAGACAGTAGAGGTAGATCGTCAGTCGCTTGAACTCACTCGCGTCTTGTACAAGACAGGCTTGGATAACGATGAAGCGGTCGCCCAGGCTGAGATCACTCTAAAGAGTTCCCAGGCGGCCGCGACCAACACCGGTCTTGCTCGCGCGCAGTTTGAGCACGCAATCGCGCTAATGGTAGGTGAGCCGGCTTCCACTTTTTCCATCCCGGTTAGGACATTGACAACACAGGCGCCTGATATCCCGGTTGGTCTGCCGTCCGACCTGCTTGAAAGGCGTCCGGACATCGCGGCCGCGGAGCGAACCATGGCAGAAGCGAATGCTCTCATCGGCGCTCAAAAAGCGGCCTATTATCCCACTCTAAGCATCACTGGCACAGCGGGGTTTGCAGCGTCAACTTTCTCAAAATGGCTGACTTCTCCAAGCCGTTACTGGTCTTTCGGACCGACAGCTTCGGAAACCGTATTCGATGGCGGCCTAAGAAAGTCGACGATGGCTCAGTTCACGGCGCTCTACAATGCCAACGTCGCAAATTACAAGCAAGTGGTATTGGCCGCATTCCAACAGACCGAGGACAACCTCGCCGCTTTGCGCCTGCTTACCCAAGAGATTGAGCAGGAACAAGAGACCGTCGCGTCTGCACAACGCTTTGTCGATGTCGCGTCTGTGCGTTACAAGACCGGGCTTGATCCTTACTTGAACGTCTTTACGGCACAAGCAATCTTGCTCGCAAATCAACAGACGGTGATAACACTCCGTGTACAACAGATGACGAGCAGCGTGCAGTTGATCGAATCTTTGGGTGGCGGGTGGGACGTTACCCAACTCCCTACAGAGCAGCAGGTCCAGGCGAAACGGCCGTAGTGTGTGGCGTCCTTCTTAGATTTTCCAGGAACACACCGTTTGCCCATTCTAAACAACGAACTAGCGGTACCGCTCGTAAAACGACTCTATTGCGGTAGGAGCGTTTCCACACATCCATGTCTCGAGGACACATGCTAACAAATTAAGCCTGGTGAGCCCATCGCGCGGAGAGGGATCTCGCTCGTTCTGAGATCGAGTTGCCTTCAATTCCTTACATAACGTCCACATTCCCTCGCCGCACTCCCCATTCTGTCCAAGTAATCTCTGGGAAAGTTCCTCGAATGCTGGCGGTCGCTTGCCGGGAAAGCGCCCGAAATTTAATACGAGACGAGGAACACTATGAAACGCAACGTTGTTTTGATTTTACTTTCCTATTCAGTCTTGGGCCTCACGGGCATTCCAGTGCGCGCACAAGAAACAAAACCCGAAAGGGAAACTTTAGTTGTGGAGCCAGGCAATGATTTCCGTGCCGCGCTCGAAAAAGGAGTACGCCTCAAAGCCGTAGGGCAACCCATTACCGCAAAGCTGATAGAGCCCGTCTACGCCGGAGAAGTTCTCGCGATCCCGGCAGGCTCGACGGTCAAGGGACATGTTTCCTCAATCACCAAGGCTCCAATGCGCAAGCGGGTGGGAAGACTCTTGGATGGCGACTTTACCCCGCCCAAGGCAGCGCACGTGACGTTCGATCAACTTGTGCTTTCCGACGGAACGACGGTGCCGATTCACAGTGACTCGGCTGTCGGACTTAGTCGCGTGGCGAATTCGCAATATCTTCCCAAGAAGGAGCGTCCTGGAAACCGCCAAAAACTTAAGGCCGCGGCGGCTCCGCTGCGTGAACCCCATAAACTTCAGCGATTGTGCGAAGCCGTCGTGACAAGCTTGCCGTACCATCCGGAATACATCGATCAAGGAACTGTTTTTGACACCGCTTTGCTAGAACCGTTGACCGTACTCGAACCGAACCAGTTGGAAAAGGCGTCTTTGCAACTTTCGGGGGATTATCTCCACCTGCATCTCTTGACTCCAATCCAATCAAACACTTCCACGGCGGGCACGCAAATCGAGGCACTGGTTTCGGAGCCGTACTACCAAGGAGATCATCAACTGATCTATCCAGCCGGGACCAAAATCACCGGGACGGTTCAGAAAGCCTCCTCCGCGGGGTGGATGAAGAAAAATGGCAGCGTCGTGTTCGCATTCCGCTCAGTCCAGATGCCGGACGGCACGACGAGCGAACTTCAATCAACTGTCGGAGGCATTCAGGCCGAGCGTTCCGAAGGTTTGGAGGTCGGTAAGGAAGGCGAAATTAAAGCTTCCACTTCAGCTCTCGCGCGGATTCTCGCTCCCGTTTCACTCATTGGCCCATCGAGAGCAGTTTCGGACATGTCGCTGCAGAAAACAGCATGGTCTCGGTCGGGCGAAGGGAGGAAAGGCTTCGGCTTGCTTGGTGCGGGCGCAGCGCAGGCATCTGTAGGCACGGCAATTGGGTTCGGATATTTTGGCGCGGCCAAGAGGCTTTTCAGTGCTTACGTCGCGAAAGGTTCGAACGTTGAGCTGCCGGCATATACTCCGATTCTCCTGCGCCTGGATTCCAATGATTCCACGGTAGCCCTCGAAACAAGATAGCCGCCCGGCATGTTTTTACTACTTCGTGTTTGGTGGATCGACAAAAACGGGCTAGCCTCTGAACCCATGGAGGACAGTCCCTTTCCGTAAGGTTGCCATGCCAGAAGGGCGCGCAGAGCGGGACGGAGCGCTTTTCCAACAGTCGTCGGCTTATATTCCACTTTCGGGGGCACCTGAGGATGAATTGCGCGCTGCACAATCCCGTCCCGCTCAAGCTCTCGCAACTGCTGGATGAGCATCTTCTGGGAAACCACAGGAATCGCTCGCTCCAGCTCTGAGAAACGCATCACCGTCATTCAGGGGCACCATGGGAGGCGCTGAGGCTGTCGACAACTGAGACTCTTATTTGGGGACTAATCCAAGTTGCTGCTGCAAAGTTAGGTTGTCTTCGATGTGCCAATTCTCAGCGATGCGTCCGGCGGCGATGCGGTAAATGTCGGTGGCGATGAAATTGATCGCCTGGCCTTGGCCTTGGATCTGCCCGAAACGCCCTGTAAAGTGACCGCGGAAACGAAGATGAGTGACGACACGATCACCCGCCACGATCATCTGCTCAATTTCGCAGCGCATGTCTGGGATCGCGAGGCGCATCAGTTTCGAGGCTGCCAGCGGTCCGGCAATTCCCTGCGGGCGCCCACTCGGCAGCGTATTGTCGACAAAATTCGGCGCAAGCGCTCCGCGCGCCATTGCTTCGTCCCCGGTGTTCCAGAAAGTATCGTAGCGCCGCGCCGCAATGATTTGGGCGTTGGCCTGTTCTTTCGGCAAACTGCGGTCAACGATTAGGTTACGCGGCTCAAGCAGTGGAGTGTCGGCGGCAACACTGCATATGACTGGAGCCGAGAGCATCGCCGCAATTACTGTCGATGCCATCAGGGCCAGAAAGGGCGCCTCGACTGTAACGAGTCTTCTTCGCGACAGACTCCGTATGATTTTCTTGGTCAAAACGGCTCGACTTGTTGCGACGAGCAGATTGCCAGATGCGAGCACGGCTTCAGCAATGCTGCGACCCAAACCGCTTGCGCTGCCGGTTATGAACCATCTCTTAGACATGAAAATCCTCCGTTCCGCTGATTAGATGGACCCATAGCCGCTAGGCGCCGAATGTGGATCATAAATGGATCAAGTTAAATGCCTTCGCGCACGGTCAGCGGGCTCTCCAGCGCAAAGCGCGCAATCTCGTCCTTACGCATGAATGCGACGCTAGGATGGGATTGCGCGTAGATGATGAACTGCTCGAGCACCTTGGCGCGAGACGGGCGGCCGGCGATGCGGTCGTGTGCGCTAACCGACATCATGCGACGCCGCGTTCCGGCCTCGGCATAGAGCGCATCGAACTCCGCCTTGAGATCGTCAGCATACATGGCCGTGCTGAAGTAACGAGTTTCATAGTCCACGATGTCGTTCATGTGGAGCGTGTAGGGCACGACAGCAAATGGTTTATCGCGCACGTTAACCAGGAACGGTTCGTCGCGGCTTACGTCGTCGATGTGATAGATGAAGCCGAGCGACTGAAGAATTTCCAAGGTGTGAGGAGTGCCGCGCAGCCAGAAAGCGTTGAAGCCGACGGGCCGCGTATCGGTCGCTCGCTGGATGCTCTCGATGCTTTGCTGATACGAGGCGCGCTCTTCTTCAGGAGTCATGGAGAATTGCGCGGTCCATGTCTGCCCGTGTCCGGATGCCTCGTGCCCACGCTGAACGATTTCTTTTGCGAGCGCAGGGTGCAGATCCACCGCTGCCCCGACCATATGGGAAGTGACCTTGATCTTGCGACGGTCAAAGACTTCGAGGAGCCGAGGCAAACCCTCTTTGTAGCCGTAGTCGTACCATTTGCTCGCTGGCAGATCTGGGTACTTCGGATCGATCTTCGGCATCGGGCTTTCGGCTCCGCTGGCCGGCTGCGCGCCGCCCTCCATCTGCATGGAGACGGAAACGACCATGCGAACGCCGCCTGGCCAGAAGGCGCCTGCGGCAAGTGTCTCTTGTTCGATTATCGGGTTGGCAAGAGTGACCGTCGGTGGCACTGCCCCCGCCATGGCTGTCATTATTCCAGCTTTAATTAATTCGCGTCGAGAGGCCATAGTTCTCCTTTTCTTTGAGCGTCGCCAAGATGGGAAGGGAATTCATGCCGGCGTCGTTTCTCTCGGCGTTGAGAGTGGGCGCGTCTAGCTACGACAACTTCAGTTGCGAGAATGTCATCCATTGTTGCCCTCTGTAAGGGGAGGTAGTGCCTGCTGAACGTTCGTCGATGGGTTTGTTGGTTTTGCCTCAATGCTCTCCTGTCGATTATCCATCGTTTCCCACTTGATCCACTTGAGATCGAGAACAAAAATCGCGTAAAAGACCGGGACCAGGAGCAAAGTAATGAAAGTAGCGACGGCGAGTCCGCCGATCTGCGCATAGCAGAGAGGTTTCCAGAGCGGGCCACCTTCGAGCGCGAGAGGAAACAAAGCAAGGATCGTCGCGCCCACGGTGATCATCACCGGGCGAATGCGCTCAATCCCAGCATCCGGAAGAGCGCGCTCCAGCGGCTCGCCTTTTTCGTGCATCTCCTCGATGAAGTCGAAGAGCACAATCACATGGCTGACGATGACGCCGACCAGACTTGCCACTCCCAGAAAGGCCATGAAGCCAAAAGGCGTGTGCATGATTGCGAGCGCCATCAACGCTCCGATCGTACCGTAAGGGGCCGCAGCGAATACCAAGAGAGGCTTGACGGCATTATTGAACTGGATGAGAAGTGCGAGATAGATGCCAACGAGGGAGATCAAAAGCACAACAGCCAGATTGAGGAAACCGTCGACCTGCTTCGCCTGTTCGCCACCGATTTCCAGTTGGTATCCCGGAGGCAGGTTCTTCTTGAGATCATCCAGTTTTGGTTGCGCTGGCCCGAGGACTTCAGATGCGAGCACGCCAGGAGTTGGAAAGCACAGGATCGAGATGGTGCGGAAATGTTCGCGCCGCCGAATCCTTCCAGTCTCGAAGATGTTTCTTACCGCGGCCACGGAGAGCAGCGGGACGCGGGTGTTCTGCTGCGAAGAGTAGACATAGAGATTCTCAATTTGGCCAAGCTGCGCCCGCTCCTGTCCACGGAGACGAGCCACAATTGGGATGCTCTTATTTCCCTCCTTCAGCAAGCCGACGGATGCTCCGCTGATTGCTGCCGCGGTGGAGTTCGCAACGTCGGCGTTCGTTATGCCGACGACATTCGCGCGGTCCGGGTCAATCTGAATCTTCACCTGTGGACTGTCCGGAGACCAATCATCTCGCATGACTGCAATGCCCGGAGACTGCTGTAACACGTTCATCGCTTGTGTCGCGATTCCTCGCAGCATCTGGATATCCGCCGCTTCATCCTTAACGTCCGTATCGGCCTGACCGGAGATAAGGATTTCAACGGGAGTCTCAACAGGATTCGTTTGGAGTTGCCGCACGGTTATCCATGCGCCTGGCACCTCTCGGCTGACGGCGGACTGTAATGGACCGATAATCTTCGGCGTGAGTTCCTTGTCGCTGACCTGAACAATGACCTGAGCGTAGTTCGTCTGCGATGCTTCCGGGGAGATCGAAAACCAGAAGCGGGGTCCGCCTCCGCCGATGAAACTAGTGATCGATGTCAGGTCATGCTGGTTTTTGTTTTCATGCGAATGCGCTTCTCTGTCCGATAGAACCTGTCGAACGACCGTTTCGGCTTTCAGTGCCGCGTCGTTCGTTGCTGTCAGCGGCACATCGTTACGGTAGCCAAACGTCGAGATAGAACCAGTATTGGACATCTTCGGGAAAGAACTGCTGCTTTAGATGGGAAGCAAAAACGCCGCCAATGACAAGAAAAACCAAGGAACCAAGCAGGACGATCCAACGGTGCGCGATCGCGTGCCCGACTAGCCTGTTGTAAAAGCCGTAGAAACCCCGCTCGCGCTTCTCTTCAATACTCAGTTCTTTCTTTTTAGCAGGCCGCTGGATGTAGTAGCCAAGTAGTGGAATGAATGCCATGGCAACAATGAGCGCGCACAGCAGCGACGCGGTCATCACGATCGGAAGGCTTCGGAGGAACTGGCCGGTATTGCCAGTCAGCATCAGGAACGGGAGATAGGCGATGACGTTCGTGATGGTGGCAAAGAAGATTGCGGTCGCCAGTTTCGTAGGACCAAGCCACGCCGCAACCTTGCGCGGCAGCCCCTCGGCGAGGCCTCGCTTGATCCCGTCACCGGAGACCACCGGCACATCGACCAGGAGCCCCAACGCGATAATCAGTGTCGCCACGGAAACCTGCTGGAGATCAATACCCAGCATGTACACAACACCGAAGGTCATCGCGAGCGTGATGGGTATCGCCAGGGCCATGATGAGCGCGAGTCTCCACTCCCAGAAGCCGATGAGCGAGACGATGACGACAAGGATGATCGCCTCGTTCAGCGCCCGCAAAAAAAGGTGGATGTTTTCCTTTACCTGCAGGGGTTGATCAGAGGTGTGGACGGTGATGAGGTCAGGAGGGAGGATGCGATGGAGTTGTGCCAGTTTCGCGTCGATCGACTCGCCGAATTTGGCGATCTGTTTTTGATCGCGCATATAGATGGCGATGGTAACGGCTCGGCTCCGGCGCCAGTGTCCGTCGGCGTCCCGCCATGTGTAGTAGTTCAGGTAATTCGCAGGGCTCTGGTATCCGCGGCTGATATCGACGAGGTCGCGCAGGTAGACGGGAGCGCCTCCCGCCGTTGTCGTCACAACGCTGTCGCCGATTGCCTCCGCGCTTTCGAATTGCCCCGAAGGGGTCAGGGTGATCTCGCGTTCTCCCGTCTCGAACACGCCGCCCGGGGCGATGATATTGTGGGCTTGAATCAATTTGGATAGATCGGCAGGCTGGAGTCCGTAGGCGGCGAGTCGATCCTGGGAGAATTCCAGATAAATTGTCTGTTGCTGCACGCCCCGGCGTTCTACCTTTGAAGTCTCTGGAGCCCCTTGCACGGTTCGGGCGATGAGATCAGAGAAGTCATCAAGCTCCGCGTAGCTATATTTGTCGCCCGCAACCTCTGACAACTTCTCGCGCGTCTCAGCCGGATCGTGAACTACGATGGGACTCCAGGCATCGGGATGCAGCTCCGATCGCTGCACCTGATTCGCGAAGAATTCTTGGATAAACGCCTGGATCGAAGCGTCGTCTCGACTGCTCGCACCGTCAAGCCCAACAAAGCCGGTTCCCTGAATCTGGGTGGTATTGCTTAGGATGCCGGCGTCGATCGCCTGCCGCTCGAAGAGGGCTGCCGCGCTCGCGATGGCTCGTGGCGAAATCGACTCTGGGAAGGGATAAATAACTGCGACTGGTTTCGCAGGCAACGCAATCTTCTTGGTGGTGCGTGCCGCGCTCACCGCTGCCCGAATGGATTGCGAGCGGAGATCGATCTCCACCGAGTCCGCCTTTGGGCTCGCCACCGTCAACATCAGTGCCGCCGTATCTCCGAAGTCGCTCTGGAACGTAATCGCCCCGGCTCCTTGCGGCAGTTGGCCGCTGAGTGCGTTGAGTTTCAGGTTGATGTCGCTGAACTGGCGCTTCAAATCATCCACATCGTCGATTAGCTGGATGTAGACGTAAGAATAGCCAGGAAGGGAGATCGACCTGACACCGTAGTCCGCAGGCGTTCCTGCATGGATATTCTTGTTTTCCGCGACGGTGTCTTCAATCGGCCGCGTGATCAGTTGCTCCACCTGTTGAGCGGTTGCGCCCGGCCATGAACAACTGGCAACCGCAACCCTGACCGGGATATTCGGATCTTTGCGCTGTGGCATCGATTTGTAGCCGAACCAGCCCCAGATCAGCACGCCGGCCAGCAGCACCCAGGAAACCTGTGGGTGTTCCACGAAGAATCGCGGAAGGTTCCTAGTTTGCTCGATTCTTTCCTGATCGCTCTTATGTGCCATGGTTTCGCGGTCCGCCTACGGAATCACTGAAAGAGAGTCGCCTTCCTTCAGGAGCTGCGCCCCAATCGCGGCGACTTTTTCTCCGGCGTGGACGCCCGTCACGGAGACCGAACTGCCGTAGGTCACCCCAACCGTGACCCGGCGGACGCGTGCCTTCCACTGGCCGGACTGCTGCTCGGCCACGACCACTGCGAACTGTCCCGATTCACCCGGATAAGGAACAATGGCGCTCAATGGGACCGACGGCTGGGACGCCTCGCGTTTTCCGCCAAGTTCGACAGACGCAATCATCCCCGGCCTAAGTGTTTTCTGCCGGTTCGCCAGCGTGACTTCGATGGTAAACACGCGGCTCCGCGAATCGGCGCTGGGGGAGATGCTCGTTACGCGTCCGGAATACCGGGCAGCGTCATTCTGAAGCCGAAGCGTGAGCGACTGGCCAAGTTGGACAAGATTAAGGGTATCTTCCGGAACGCCGAACGTCGCCTTTACCGCACTGGTATCGGCGATGGTGAACGCCGCGGAAGACGGCGATGCCAGCGTCCCGAGGTCGATGTTTCTCGCCAGGATATATCCGGCGAATGGGGCCTCCAGCTCCGAATCGCTTAAGGAGAGCAGCGCCTGACTCTGCGCGGCTTTGGCCCGGTTTACCGCCGCGAGGGTCGAATCAAAGCGCGCTTGTGCTTGATCGTAGTCCGGCTTGATCAAACTTTGCGTGGCGTAAAGTGCTTTGGCCCGGTTGAAGTCCAGTTCAGCTTGCGTATGTTGGGCAACAGCGGCATCGACCTGCGCGCTGGATTCGTCCGCCTGATTCTTCAAGTCCTGGCGTCGTATCTTGGCCAGTATGGTTCCTTTTGTGACGTAATCTCCGGTCCCAATATTGCGAATGCGCCCATCGGCTGACTTGATTTGCTTTACTTCTGTAATGTAACCGGTCGTCCGGAAAGCGACATCGACCTGAGCATAAGGAACGAGTGAAGCGGAATATCGCAGACCTTCTGTCGATTGATAAAGAGTCACGCCGGCCAAACGGACAGCAACGGGAGCCTTCGCTGGCGAAGCGGGTTCGTGGCTGCAGCCGGCAACGATGGTTGTGGCCAGGAGAGCAATCAGTGGAGCTGCTGTCGCTGCGCGGCTCGCTCGTATCGGTGCGTTAGCTGGTATCACGGCGCTACTCCTCACCCAAAGCTTTTTCAAACTCGGCTCGCGCCGTCCAGAACCCAAGCAAAGCCTGTCGATATTGATCCTCTGCCGTTGCGAGCGACGCCTGCTGCTGCAGCAGCTCACTAAGCAGAATCGTCTGCTGCGAGTAGGCGTCGGTTTGGTTGCGAAGCTTTTCTTGTTCTGCGTCGCAGGAGGTCTCCGCCACGGCAAGTTGCGCCCTGGCTTCGCCTAGCTTGCGGAATTGCGAGTCCACATCCAGGAGAACCCGGTCTCGCGCATCTTCTTCCGTGAGAGCCGCTTGTTGTTCCGCGATGACTTTCTGGGCGAGGTTATGGCGCTTTTGGCCCCAGTCCCAGGGCTGCCAGGTGAGGAGAGCTCCTATGCCGCCGATATTCTGCGGGAGGAAGTTGATGCCCGCCGGGGTCAGGTAGTTGGCCTGAATCGAGATGTCAGGCACATACCGCGTCTTCTCAATTCTTGTCTCCAGGTTCGCTTGATTCTTCTTTATGGAAGCAATCTTGATCTCGGGACGTTGCGCTAGCGCCAGTTTTCGTGCCGATGGCAGATCCAGCTCTTCCGGCAGGGTAGAGGGCACCGGCTGGACAGAAAACTCGGCGAGAAGATCTCTGCCAAGGAGACGGTTCAAGGCTTCTTTCCGGTCAGAAAGCGCATCCTCGATCACCAGCAATTGATACTTGGCTTTTGCCTCCTCAGCCTTGATGCGCAGGCTCTCCGCTTTGAGAGTTGCTTTCTCCTGCAGACGGTGTTCGGTTAAACGGCTAAGTTCCTCAAGGGAGTGGATGGTGGCGAGCTGGGATTCGGCTTGGCTTTGAGATTGGAGCAAAGAATAATAAGCGCGACGAACATCGCTCACCAACTGCTGGTCCCGCTCCGAGTAGGTCTGCCGGCTCAGATCTTCGTTCAATCGCTGCTCAGCGACCGAAAAGCGAATTCTTGGAATCTGAGTAATCGGTTGTGTGAGTGTAATCGACGCGATGGCCACTGGACGAGCCGGGGTGTGCAGGTCCACGTTGCTGCTTGGAATCGGGCCAGTCGAGGAAAATGTGCCCAATTGACCCGCCTTGATGGTGAAATCCAGAGGAGTTAGAAGTTGCGTGGCGAGCAAATACGTGTCAAAGCGGGGATAGAGCGAGGTTTTGGCTTCCGCCGTGGCCTCTCGCTGCCTGTCGATGTCGAACTTGGCCCGCTTGGTCAGCCGATTGTTGGCTCGAGCCAATTCGATCGCTCGATCCAGCGTGAGTATGTCCTTGGAGGTTCCCTCTTGTCCTGGCGCAGTCATCGCCACTGTCAACGAAAAAATGGCAGCGAAGAGACAAGCGCGTACCGAGTGCCTGCGGATCATTGGTCCTCTCTCCTCAGGCATGACAATTGCCTTACGGGGTCTCCACAAATATAGACGATATGTCATTTATAGTCTATTTTGTCTAGCAGGTCGCAAGTGGTTTTTTAGCTCGGGAGGGCTCCCCCTCAGCTGTGATGTCACTTGGATGGTGAAAATGGCATGATTGATTAGTGGAAAAGCAGGGCAGGACCAAATCCGACGACACGCGAGAGCGGATTCTCGAAGCGGCGATCCAGAGGTTTAGCAGGTTCGGTTACCGCCGAACCTCGCTCAACGATGTTGCAGAGGAAGCAGGATTAGCTCGCGCCACGGTCTACCTCTATTGGAGGAGGAAGGAAGACCTGTTTGTTGCCGGCCTGGAGCGATTCAACGAGCACTCTTGGAACCTTGCCGAAACCGCGGCTGCGAAGAAAGGGTCTGCCGCCGAGCGGATCCGTGCAATGGTCCTGGCTCAGTATGGCGCAACTTCCGACATCGTCCACGGCACAGAGAGCGGCCATGAGCTGTTCCAGGCAAACCTCCGGCTTGGCCGTGCCGTCGTGGAGGAATGCCTGCGCCATGGAGAGAAACTCCTGACTGACCTCCTGCAACAGGGAATTCGGAACGGAGAATTCGATTTGCATCGATCCTCAGCCCGCTCCGCAGAGATAGCGCACATCATCGTTGGCTTTGCGCAGAACTCGCTGCTCGATCGGCGTCACACACCACTCTCGTATCGGAAGAGTTTGCGCAAAACACTGGATTTCATCCTAGACTCTGTTCGATCCTAAGAACCGCGGCAGAAAGAACGCGTCTAATTCCTTCGTCGTCGCACTAATCGCAGGAACCGCAGACGAGTTGATGCCGCGAGAGGCCGTTCGCCTCATGGCTTGCCCGCAAAATCTGCCGCCTCGGTATCCATGCGGACTCGCGGTTCAATACCTTATGCAATTTCCTCCGGCCATGGAAAACGCGTGCTTTCACTGCTGCGGCTGAGAGCCCCATGAGCCGAGCAGCCTCTTCCGTGGATAACTCACCAAGGTCTCGGAGTTCGATTGCCTTTCGGATCCCCGGCGTCAACCGATTCATGGCTGCGGATAGCATTCGGCTCCGCTCGCCTTGTAAAAAGGTGATCTCGGGATCCGCGCGTGAATCCGGGATCTCCAGCCCGAGTGCGGTTTCTTCATTTCCATTTAAATCGTCGATCGATACCTCGCGCAGGCCGCGACCCCTGCGCAGAAACATAAGAGCCTCGTTGATGACAATTCGCGTTAACCAGGTGGAGAAGCGGGATTTCCCTTCGAATTTGTGCAACTGCACGAAAGCCTTTTGCAGGCTCTGCTGGACAATGTCTTCTGCGTCTTCTCTGACGCGGGTGAAGCGTCTCGCAACGGCCAAAATCCTTCGCTGGTGAGGCTCGATGAGGATTTCAAATGCCTGTCCATCTCCGCGTTTGGCGGCAACGACGAGCGTTGCTTCTTCGTCCAGACCTGCAATTCTCTGTTGCTGCACTTCCGCAAATTGGCGTGACTCACGACTCCGCGTCCCCGTGTCCAATCCACGCACTAGGGCCAATTGCGCCGCTGCCGCCATGGTGTCCTCCTTTCCCGTCCTTGCCAGTAATCAGCCTCGAAACTCAATCTCCATGCCGCGACACGAACGATTGACGCGCTCCTGTTCGGTAGACTGATGATCCGCTAGCTTTGGCTTCGCTCTCTCGTAATCCACTCACGGATGTATGCTGGGCAATTCTTGAGCCGGATGCCGTCGGACTCGCAGTGCGTAAGAAAACTGACAGCGACTTGGTCCACTTGAGTTAGCTCCTTTAAATCCAAAGCAATGCGGCGGCCGCTCTTTTCTGAACTGAACAGGGTTTTCAACTCGGCCAGGTTCTCTGCCTCCAGTCGACCGCTCACTGTAAAGACCACCTCGCCGTTAGCTGCCCTCGTGATCTTGAGCATGTTCTCTCGCCTATAGGTTCATGCTACTCAGGCCGTTATACGCGGAGGGAGTGGCACTTGTAGTTCCAACCTTAAGTTGCTTACTGCAAAGGACTTAACGGACACCGAAATGTTGGACTTTCAGCAAATGCCGAGATTTCCTGCAGCTGACGGGGGTATCAGGAGCCTTACAGGCTTGCCTTGGCCGCATCAAAGCCAATGCCCAAAGCATCGAACAGGCCAGCTTTCTTTCACTCGTTGCCAACCAAGTAGGGCAGGGGGTGGACGGCGCGTTGGACTCCGTGGCGTCACAACATGCGAAGAAAGCCCTGCGCGGGAGCGAAGAGAGTTTTCGCATGATTGTCGATAACATTCCCGGCCTTGTTGTTGCGATGACGCCGGAAGGCGAAGTTGAGTTCGCCAGTCAGCAATGCCTGGATTATTTTGGCAAGACGCTTGACGAATTGAAAGGTTGGACCACCTCCGACCTTGTTCATCCGGATGACCTTCCTCACGTGTTGGCCACGTGGAAGCACTCGGTCGAAACAGGGCATCCATTTGAATCTGAGAACCGTATTCGTCGTGCAGATGGCGTATATCGCTGGTTCCAGGTTCGCGCTCTCCCCGTGCGGAAAACGGGAGATCGCATCACCCACTGGTACGTCTTGCATACTGATATCGACAAGCGCAAACAAGCAGAAGACCGGTTGCAGTTGCTCCTCGATGTCACCAATCAGGTGGTCTCAAATTTACCTCTTCGCGACCTCCTGCGTGCCATCTCGGGAAGCATCCGGCGCGTGATGCAATGCGATTGTGCGAGTTTGGCGCTGCCAGTCGGCGAGGACGAGCAACTGCAACTTTACGTGCTTGATTTCCCGGAAGGGAAAGAATTCCTCCACGAAGAGGGGTTTTATTCGATCGAGGGATCGCCCTACGGCGCAGCATTTCGAACAATGAAGCCTCTGGCTCTCTACAGCCCATTTGAGGCGTGGCTCGATAATCCGGTCGTTCAAAACCGGATTTCTGAAGGTTTCAACTCTTTGTGCTTCTTGCCGTTGATCAGCCGGAATCGTGCAATTGGCACCCTGAATCTAGGACGACTCCGAGGAGATACCTTCACCGAAGAGGAATTATATTTTCTCGGCCAGGTTGCCAGCCAGATCGCCATCGCAGTTGAGAACACGTCTGCTTACCACGAAATCACGCAGGCGAGAGCCGAATTGGAGATCGCTCTAGGCGAGATTAAGCAGCGGACTGAGGCGCTTCGGCGGAGTGAGGGCTACTTGGCAGAAGCACAGAAATTGACCCATACGGGCAGTTGGGCTTGGAATGTGCGTACCGGCGTTCTCTTCTGGTCGCAAGAGATTTATCGCATTTATGACTATGCTCCCCACACAATGGGGCCCACTTGGCCGCAGTTCCTGGAAAGGGTTCACCCTGAGGATCGGCCACAGATAGAGCAGAAAGCGAAAATGGAGACCACACAGAAGGACTGGGTGGATTCTCAGGCTGATTTTCGAATCGTCCTTCCGGACGGAACGATAAAGCGCCTTCACACGATCGCTCATCCTGTGATGGATGAGTCGGGCGAAATCACTGAAGTTGTCGGCACTGTCATGGATGTGACCGAACAGTGGAACGCGAGGACCGCGCTCGAAAAGGCCCTCGAAGAAATTCAGCGCCTGAAAGACCGCCTGCAAGACGAAAACTTGGCGCTCCGGGAACAAATCGATCAGGCTCTCATGTTTGAAGAGATTGTGGGTACTTCCCCCGCGCTGCGAGCAGTGCTTTCCCGGGTATCCAAGGTTGCGCCCACGGATTCCACCGTTCTACTTACAGGTGAAACGGGCACAGGTAAAGAGTTGGTCGCCCGGGCGATCCACAAAAGATCTCGGCGGTCCTCCCGCGCTTTCGTCAGTGTGAATTGTGCTGCAATCCCTTCTTCGTTGATTGCATCGGAGTTATTCGGTCATGAAAAGGGCGCCTTTACGGGGGCAACTCAGAGGCGGTTGGGTCGGTTCGAGCTTGCGGAAGAAGGCACCCTCTTCCTTGACGAAGTCAGTGAGCTGCCGGCGGAAACTCAAATCACCCTGTTGCGCGTGCTTCAAGAGCGGGAGTTTGAGCGTGTGGGTGGCAATCAGCCTATTCGAGCTAACGTGCGGGTGGTAGCCGCCACCAACCGCGACCTGGAGGCTTCGATCGCAGCGGGTACATTTCGCAGTGATCTGTTTTACCGCCTCAACGTTTTTCCGATCGAGATTCCTCCTCTGCGGGAAAGAACGGAAGACATTCCCCTGCTGGTCGAATACTTCATCGCTCATTTCGCAAGAAAAGAAGGCAAGAGCTTTCGTGGGATAAATAAGAAAACGCTGGAACTTCTGCTGGCGTATCCATGGCCAGGTAATATTCGCGAATTGCAGAACGTCGTCGAGCGATCTGTCATCGTGTGCGAAACAGAGAATTTCTCGGTGGATGCGAGTTGGCTTTCGCGGCAGCCTGTTGTGAATGGCTCGAACAGCCAGTTGGAACTGTCTGAAAAGCTTTCTGCCCAGGAAAAAAAGATGATTGAGGATGCCCTGCGCGAAAGCGGAGGCCGGGTATCCGGACCGTCCGGAGCGGCCGCAAAACTGGGAATTCATCGATCAACCTTGGAATCGAAGATCGCCTCGTTGAAGATCGACAAATTTCGCTACAAAACCGCAAGCGCCTCGAAAAACAGCTAGTGCGCCAACACCTACTCGACGATAACGCTCCCCAACGTGCTGTAGGAACTTTCGGCAATTGCTGAAGTCCCGGACATTCCGGAAACGGCTAACTCACGCATCGTAAGCACCATGCGATTGGAACTGTGATTGCAATTACAGGCGCGGCTGTCTCTCGCTAAGGCAGAAATAGGAATTTGTACGAGAGGGGAGATGCTCAAGATCACCAAAGCAACGAATGTTGTTCAGCTTAGAAGCGAACGTAACTTCCCACCGCCTCATCGAGGGCGCGCCGCAAACCAGCCCGTTGTGCCCCAAGACCGCCGTGAGCCCGGCAAACAACCAAGTTTGGATCAAGCGAAGGAGCAAGGCACGATGCAGATGCTTAATGAAAAGCCGCCTTTTGGGCACGTAGCTTGGACGGATCCTCAAACCCAGGACGGCGTTTCCGCTGTGGTAGTCATGAAGAGGCAAGTTGCGCAAATCGCGCGGGCCTCCGCGGAGCCAGACGCGGAAATCTTCCTCCATGAGTCTCTGTCTCCGATCGCAAGTGTGGAATTGAAGGAAATCCGCGGGTTGGAGAGCTACCTCCCGGTGATTGTACTTATTCCCAGGTCCACGGTCGCAGACCAAGTTACATTGCGCAAAAATTCGCTTGCGAAGTTGTCGGGCGAACGCTCCGAAACGAAAGAACTGTTTGGAGTCCTCGGGAAAGTGGTGAAGCGCCTCAAGAGCACTTGCGAGGGGAATACAGTCGCGTTCGGCGATGTTACTGTCAATTTTTCCGCCATGGAAGCTCTACGCAACGGCGAGCCCGTTGTGCTCACTGCCATGGAGTTCAAGACGCTGAAATATTTGATCCAGAACGCGCACCGCGTGATTTCACGCGACGAACTGCTCAACGAAGTGTGGGGATATGAGAACTATCCTTGTACGCGAACGGTGGACAACCACATTCTAAAATTGCGCCAAAAACTGGAACGCGATCCTTCACGCCCGGCGCACTTTCAGACAATGCGCCGGGCCGGCTACAAGTTCTTACCGTAATGCCGCCCTAACTTTTTTAACGTGAAAGATCTGAAGGCGTCTACGACTGTCGCTCGAGATCCTTTACCGACAGCGATACCAATTTCAGACATTGGTATCTGGTCTGCAATTTCACAAGCGATCACCGAGGCAACGCTGTGTTCGACTGCCGATAGGGGCAAAATGGCGATACCCATGCGCGCATCAACTAGCGATACCAGCGTTGAGATCTCTCCTGCGGTCTGGGAAACATTGGGAACAATCCTGGCATCGCGAAGCATCCCCACGATTAGATCGTGGAACCCAGGCGCATAGGCACGCTCATACATCACGAAGTCCTGACCCGACACTTCGCTTAGGCGCACCCTTTTCCTTTTTGCCAGTTTATGGGACGCGGGTACCACGAGTACGAACGGTTCGCGATGCACTGTGACAACATCGAGGACCGAGTGCCCGCCAATAGGCAGACGAAGAAATCCAACGTCGAGCGAACCGGTCTCCAGCATCTGTATTTGATTCACCGTGAGGATGGCGCGCAAAGAGAACTCTACTTCGGGATTTAACTCTCTAAACTGGCGAACGATATTCGGCACAATCTCACTTAATGCAGTTGAGATGAAGCCGATCCGCAATAGTCCCAGTTTCCCGCTAG